>VOFE01002513.1_pt1 | contig 70000 bp, 107 predicted proteins | sample 5384071 | NCBI WGS metagenome assembly VOFE01 (sample SAMN12384724, study PRJNA508395) | human gut metagenome | isolation source: healthy gut D | host: Homo sapiens
AAATGGCATAATGATATAGTAGAAAGAAATGGAGGAGCACGGTGAAAACACAGTTAAAAGAACATATATTTTTGATCGGTTTTATGGGCGTAGGCAAAACGGCTACATCTCATGCGCTTAGTAAATTATCGGGCGCAAAGGAATTTGATACCGATCAAATGATCGTGAAACAGGAGCATAAATCGATTCCGGATATTTTTGCTGAAGAGGGGAGGAATATTTTCGCCAGAGAGAGACAGAAATATTGACAAGGCTGCGTGATCGGAGCCGGGGATCATTTCGTGTGGCGGTGGCATGGTGATGCGCGAGGTGAACGTGGACAAGATGAAGGAGCAGGGCAAGATCGTGCTTCTTACGGCAACGCCGGAGACGATTTATGAGCATGTTAAAGACAGTACAAACCGTCCGCTCCTTAATGGAAATATGAATATACCGTATATTACAAAGATGATGGAAGCAAGAGAATCAAAAGTATCGCGCAGCGGCTGATATTGTTATAGAGACAGATGGCTGTACGCCGAAGCAGGTTGCACAAAAATTACTTGAAAAATATGATCAAATAGGATAAACTGTATACAGGATTTTGCGTAGTAATCAAGACGCATATACAATTAAGGAGGATTTTTATCATGGTATCAGCAGGTGATTTCAGAAATGGTTTGACCATTGAATTTGAGGGAAATGTATATCAGGTTATTGAGTTTCAGCATGTTAAGCCTGGTAAAGGTGCAGCATTTGTCCGCACAAAGTTAAAGAATATTAAGAGTGGTGGAGTTGTAGAGAAAACATTCCGTCCGACAGAGAAGTGCCCACAGGCGCATATTGAGCGTGCAGATATGCAGTATTTGTACAGTGATGATATGTATCACTTTATGAATGTCGAGACATATGATCAGATTGATATGACGGCGGATCAGGTTGGCGATTCTTTGAAATTTGTCAAAGAGAATGAGATGGTTAAAATGCTTTCTCATGGTGGAGAGGTATTTGCAATTGAGCCACCATTGTTTGTTGTTGAGCTTGAAGTAACAGAGACAGAGCCAGGATTTAAGGGCGATACAGCAACAGGTGCTAATAAGCCGGCTACTGTTGAGACTGGAGCACAGGTAAATGTGCCATTGTTCGTTGAGACTGAGATAAGATCCAGATTGATACTCGTACAGGTGAATATTTGAAGCGTGTATAATTATTACGCATAGGATAGAGGCGCAATTCATAAGGGATCATGTATTCTGGGGGTTGCGCCTTTTGTGCAGAAATGAGAAGAGGATAGACATGAAATATAAATTAGTCATTTTTGATATGGATGGGACGATACTAAATACGCTAGAAGATCTGACTGACAGCACGAATGCAACGCTGGAGCATTTCGGGTATCCGGTTCATTCCATAGAGGATGTCAGACATTTCGTGGGCAATGGGATCCGTAAACTGATCGAAAGGGCCGTGCCATCGGGACTTAGTACAGAACGGATTGATGAAGTATATCGATATTTTTGGACTACTATGCGAAGCACTGTGCGGACAAGACTAAACCGTATGATGGGATTTTAGACTTGATCCGTACGTTGCGAAAAGAAGGCTGCAAAACGGCAGTTGTGTCCAATAAAGCAGATATGGCAGTGCAGGAATTGTGTAAAGATTATTTCGATGGTCTGTTTGATTTCGCTGTCGGAGAGAGAGAAGGTGTCAGACGCAAGCCGGCACCGGACGCAGTAGAGCATGTTTTGGATACCCTGCAGATCACAAAGAAAGATGCAGTGTATATCGGTGATTCAGAGGTTGATGTGCAGACGGCGATCAATGCGGGATTAGACAGTGTGATCGTTTTGTGGGGCTTCCGAGAGAGAGAACTACTAGAACAGTATGGCGCCAAAGTCTTTGCACAGGATACGAAAGAATGCCTGCGCTTGTTACAATAAAAAGGATTGGAAAAGAGGAAAAGATGAGAACAAAAAGAAAGAAACAGATCATATGGGAAGTAATAATTTTGTTTGTGCTGGTAGCAGTTGCTGTTGGTGCGGTGCAGTTCAAACGGATCCATGAACAAAAGATGGCAGAAAAGAATGCCGTACAGAAAGTAAAATCGGTAGATGATCTTGCGGGTACTGCAAGATTGGTGTACAGATTGGTACAACGGGAGATATCTATTCAACGGATTATGCCAAGGAAAATAAAGGTACCGAGGTAGAGCGTTACAACAAAGGAGCCGATGCCATTCAGGCACTGAAAGTTGGCAAAATCGATTCTGTTATTATTGATGAGCAGCCGGCAAAAGCCTATTGTGAAAAGAATCCGGAATTAAAGATCTTAAAAGATGAGTTCGCAAATGAGGACTATGCAGTATGTGTTGCCAAAGGAAATGATAGCTGCGCGAGCAGATCAATCAGGCGTTGGACGAGATCACAAAAGATGGCACGATGCAGAAGATCAATGATTACTATATCGGTGTGAATGCCGGCAAAGATCGTTATCAGGCAGATCCAAAAATCCGAAAAAGAAAAATTGACGATGGCGACCAATGCAGAATTTCCACCATATGAATACTATGATAAGGGAAAAATTGTTGGTGTTGATGCGGATATGATGGCAGGCAGTATGTGATCGCCTTGGTATGGACCTAGAGATTCAGAACATGGATTTTGATTCGATCATTACGGCAGTTACTTCCGGTAAAGCAGATGTAGGTGCCGCCGGAATGACTGTGACAGAGGATCGTCTTAAAAATATTGATTTCACCAACAAATATACAACAGCCAAACAGGTTGTTATCGTAAAAAGGAACTAAGTCGGTTGTGAAGAAACAGACTTTCCGAGAGGCATTTTATAATAACTTTGTCAAAGAACATCGTTATGAATATTTGTTAAAAGGTTTTGGCAATACACTGGTTATCACATTCTTTGCGATCATTATTGGTATTGTATTTGGCCTGATCCTTTCCCTGATCCGTACCAGCCATGATCGTAACGGCTCTTGGCCAATATTGAATGCGCTGTGCAGGATCTATATCACAGTAATGCGAGGGACGCCTGCTGTTGTACAGTTGATGATCATTTATTACGTTATTTTGACTTCGGTACAAAACAAGATATTAGTGGCGATCATTGGATTTGGATTGAACTCTGCAGCATACGTTTCAGAGGTTATGCGTTCCGGTATTATGTCCGTCGATCAAGGACAGTTTGAAGCGGGACGAAGCCTTGAGTTTAAACTATTGGCAGACAATGCGCAGTGTCATTATTCCACAGGCATTTAAGAATATTTTGCCGGCACTTGGTAACGAGTTTATCGTACTGATTAAGGAGACTTCTATCAGTGGATATATTGGCATGATGGATCTGACGAAGGGTGGAGATATTGTCCGTAGTATTACGTATGAAGCATATATGCCACTATTTGCCGTAGCTATTGTCTATCTTGTGACAGTAATGATCCTGTCGGCCGGTGTCAATAAGTTGGAACGTAAATTACGAAACAGCGAACGTTAATGCAGCAACAGGGGAGAATAAATATGAGTAATAAAATAGACAAAGATAATGTTTTGATCGATGTACACAATTTGCATAAAGCCTTTGGAGAACACCAGGTTTTAAAGGGGATTGATATTCAGATCTGCAAAGGTGAAGTGATTGCGATCATTGGTCCCATCCGGTTGTGGTAAATCAACCTTTCTGCGGTCATTAAATCTGTTAGAAGTACCGACAGATGGTATTATTTCCTTTGAGGGAACGGATATTACGGATGCATCTGTTGATATTGATGTCATGAGAGAAAAGATCGGAATGGTATTCCAGCAGTTTAATCTGTTTCCGAATATGACGATCAAAGAAAATATTATGCTAGCACCGGTAAAGCGGAAGAAGATGAGCAAAGAAGATGCCGAAAAGAAGGCTTTGGAGCTGTTGACACGCATAGGTCTGTCCGATAAAGCGGACAGCTATCCGTCACAGCTGTCCGGCGGGCAGAAACAGCGTGTTGCCATTGTGCGCGCACTTGCTATGAATCCGGATGTCATGTTGTTTGATGAGCCGACGTCAGCTTTGGATCCTGAGATGGTAGGTGAGGTACTTGCTTTTAATGAAGGAGCTCGCTGCAGAGGGAATGACGATGGTTGTAGTAACGCATGAGATGGGTTTTGAGAGAGAGAAGTGGCAAGTCGTGTCCTCTTTATTAATGATGGTACTATTCAGGAAGATGAAACACCGGAAGAGCTGTTTGATCATCCTAAAAATACGAGATTACAGGAGTTTTTATCCAAAATATTATAATTGTCTTATGAAGAAAGTATTATTGGTAACGAGGGTGAGTGGTTTCATACCGCAGCATGAAATGAAACATGTGCGTATACTACAGGATATGGGATATGAGGTACATTATGCATCCGATTTTGATAATGTAGTGTATGGCAAAGATAATCACAGATTGGACGGGACCGGAGGATAAGGCATCAGATCGATTTTGTCAAGTCACCGTTTTCACGTCAAGTGAAGAAAAGCTATCTGCAATTGGTAAAGCTTCTTATGGAAGAAGAGTTTGCAATGATTCACTGTCATATGCCGATGAGTGGAGTTGTAGGCCGCTTGGCAGCGCAGAAGGTATATCGACAGACCGGACGTCATGTGCCGGTATTATATACGGCACATGGTCTGCATTTCTATACCGGAGCGCCGCTTCGCAATTGGCTGTATTATCCGGTGGAGTATTTTTTGGCACGTTATACGGATCGGCTGATCGTCATCAATCACGAAGATTATGATAGAGCTCAGTCATTTCCGGTGCGCGGATGCGTGGTATATGTGCCCGGTGTCGGTGTGCCGCTGCCTGAAGAAACTGCTCCGAATGCCAGAGTAATGCGGGAAACGACGCCAAAGATGTTATTAAGTGTAGGGGAGTTGTCCGCACGTAAAAATCATCAGCTTATGATAGAGGCAATGGCATTGCTTCGTGATCTGGACCTGAGATATGTTATTTGTGGAACCGGTGACAAGCAGAAAATGTTACAGCAGCGTATCCTAGAGCTAGGGTTGGAGCACCGGGTCTTTCTGGCAGGATATCAGGAGAATATTTCAGAATGGCTTGCCCGTGCAGACTGTTTTGTACTGCCTTCCTATCAGGAGGGGCTTCCGGTAGCGGTGATGGAAGCAATGGTCCGCAGGGCTGCCGGTGATCGCATCGGATATCCGCGGAGTGAATGATCTGATCGAGCATACCAAAGGCGGTTATTTGGTACAGGGATTTGATCCGGAAGATTATGCGGTTAAGATTCGCCGCATGTTTACGGAAAAAGATGCAGAAAGTGCAGTTCCACGTGATGTGCGCAGAAACTTGATGGGAGAGTGGAACAAAAAGCGTGTGAAACAATTTTCTACACAAGTGGTGGATCAACAAATGAGAGCACTGTATCAAGAAGTGCTGCAGGGAAGACAATGCAGGAAGGAGAAGGCGTTGATGGCACATACAGCAAAAGTATTGACCATTGCGGTTGCGGCATACAATGTCGCACCATACATTGCACAATGTTTGGATTCTTTTGTGGATGAGAAACTCCTTCCGGCATTGGATATTGTGGTGATCGACGATGGATCTACGGATGCTACGGCACGCATAGTGAAAAAATATATCAACAGATTTCCAGAGTCTTTTCGTCTTGTTTCGCAGGAAAATGGTGGTTATGGTGCCGCGGTCAATCATGCGCTGGCACTGGCACAGGGAGAATATTTCAAGACAGTAGATGGAGATGATTGGGTAGATACAAAGAACTCTTGACAGTTGTATGCTATTTGATGGATAATAGAGAAAGATCAGATGTTGTCGTGACAGATTATTGTTGGGTACGTCATCGTGATGGAAAGGAAATACGCCGGATCAAGACTGATTTCGCACAGAAGCAATATCAACATATCTAATCCTTTGATGAAATAGCAGATAAGGTTTATCTTAATATGCATGCAGTGACGATTCGAACCGCCTTGCTGCAGTCGCACAATATTCAGTTGGATGAGCATTGTTTTTATGTAGATGCACAGTATGTTTTGAGACCGGTGCCTTATATCGAGACAGTTGTATTTTTGCCGGGGGATAGTATATCAATATCGACTGGGAACAGATGGTCAGAGTATGAATTTAGAGAGTATGCAGAAGAATTATTTGCAGCATGAAAAGGTACTACAAAGCATTATTCGTTTATATGAACAGGAAGACAAAAGTAGTTTGGCGAAAAGAGCATATCTTGCCAAAGGGGCAGCAAAATTAATGACAAGTCAAGTTAAAATTTATTTGAGTTTTCGATCAAGCCGCCGCTGGAAAATGAAGATCAAACAGCTTGTAGACACAATCGAAGCGAACAATCCCGAAATATTTCATGCCTGCAACAACCGTGCAGTAAAATTATTATATCGCACAAACTATAGGATCTATCCTGCAGCAAGTTTCTTGTTGAGACTGCAACACACATTGCACTATAGATAAGTCACATCATGTTAGAGTTACCAAAATACAGTGAGGAGAGGACATATGGCAAGTAAGATCGAGGAGATACAGGGTAAAAAACGTTAGACAGAACAAAAACGGTTATTCATCATTTTATATTCCCGGATAATGAGGATATGGATTCTAATTACGCCCAGATCTATTTTCGCTGGACCAGACAGCAGCCGGAATGCAGACATGGAAAAGTTAGGATACCGGCAGATTGTTCGTTGTCGACGTGTTCCTTTTTAATATCTTTCCGGCTGGAAAATGGAATAAATATGCGGATATTCACACTTATACATTTTCAGATTTTATTGCGTGGATCGGCAAAGATTTATTTGTGGGAGACCGGTTTTGATGAGGAAGAGGGGTAGATCGTAAATTATTGGGGATGAAACGTACGATTTCCGATGAAACCAGATTATATGAATTTGGTTTTATGGCTGATGCACTGGATAATAATATATTTATTGTAATTGATGCGGAATCAGATTGTGAATTGTACGGTGGACAGGTTGTGGCAGCAGAACATGCTATGAGTGCCAAACCGGTCAATCTTGCCATTGGAATATGTACATATCATCGGGAGGAAAGTGCGCACGATCCTTCAACAGATCTATACCACATTTTTTGAACAGAGTATTTTAGCGGATAACATAGGTGTATTTGTTGCGGACAATGGGGGTACGCTGACAGAAAGTGATTATCGGACCGTGGTGTCAAAGTTATGAAAAATAAGAATGTCGGAGGGACCGGTGGCTTTGTGCGGTGTCTGTTGGAGGCGCTTGAGGATCCTAATAAAGAATGGACACATATATTGTTTTTGGATGATGATATCCGTTTGGAGCCGGAAAGCATTTATCGAACGTATATGCTATATTCTTTTATCCGACCGAATTTCCGCTGTAGTATACTTGGTGGATCGCTGATGCGAATGGATTATCCGTATATTCAGCATGCCAAAGGCGAACAGATGGATGTTTGACCATGTAGAATTCGGCAGAAAAGGATTTAATCTTCTTTGTGAAGAAGATCTTATTGTCACTGAGTTGGAAAAAGATGTAGAATATAATGGTTGGTGGTATTGCGCAATGGTTTTAGAAAACAAAAAAGAATGAACTTCCACTGCCATTTTTTTATACATATTGATGATATAGAGTACGGAAGAAGGATGGGATGGCGATCATGACGATGAATGGTATCGGGGTATGGCATGATTCCTTTGAGAATCGCAAACAGTCTGCGATGGAGTACTATGATATGCGTAACAGCTTGATCATGAATGCTTTATATGAACCACGTCGACCGGTAGAGGATACGTGTAAGCGTGTGTTCCGCCATTTGGTACATCAGATGCTCAAATATCGGTATGATGATCAGCTGCTGACATTGCGTGCGGTAGAAGATTTCTTGGAGGGACCGGAATATTTCAAGACACATGATCCGATCCTCGTGCATGAGGAAATCATGGAGATGGGCTACCATCCGAAAAATGTAGTCAAGAAGCTTTATGAAATGAAGGCAAGCAGAGATCCGATACGGAAGGAAGATCTGTACCCGCAAGTACACGTTTTCGCTCAAACATAAGCTGACTTTGAATGGATGGCTGTTATTTGGCAAGAAGGAGTTGACGGCACTGCCAATGGGGTGTCATGCTACACATCTATATCGACTCAAAAATGTATTGTACTATGATCCGCAGAGTGGTAGTGGATTTACGGTAAAGCGTAAGAGAGGTATGGCATTTGTGACGCTGCTTCGTTATGCAAAGGTTGCTTGGAAACTAAAGAGAAAAATACGAGGACACGGTTCAGGACTATGTGTTAAACAACGCAGAACTCTGTTCCAGTGATTTTTGGAAAAATACCTGAGTATAGGTTAGAGAGGAATTATCATGCGGTTGTTTATAGCAAGAATACAGGGATTTATCAAATACAAAGACCTGATGGGACAATTGATCTCCCGAGATCTGAAACTCAAGTATCGTCGAAGCGTGCTGGGGTATTTATGGAGCATTTTGAATCCATTGTTTATCATGGTCATTATGGCAATCGTGTTTTCACATATGTTTCATCAGAAGAATATACCGAATTATCCCGTGTATTTAATGAGCGGACAAGTGTTATTTAATTTTATGAATATATCTACCCATCAGGCTCTTGGGGCAATTACCGGGAATGCAGCACTGCTTAAAAAGACGTATCTTCCGAAATATGTATTTACCGTCTCTAAGATCACCAGTGGATTAATAGACTGCATTTTTTCCTTTGGAGCGCTGCTGATCGTTATGTTATTTACAAAGGACATTTTTCGTGGTACCTGCTGCTGTTCCCTATTGTAGTAGCACAGTTATATGTGTTCAATATTGGTCTGGGAATGTTGTTAAGCGCAGCAAACGTATTTTTCCGGGACATCCAGTATATTTATAATGCGATAACGACAGCATGGATGTATTTGACTCCAATGTTTTATCCGGTAGAGTATTTGCCGGATAAGCTGCACTGGCTAGTCGTTCATCTCAATCCAATGTATGCATATGTTACACAGCTTCGATGCCTGACTCTGTACGGAGTATTTCCGGATCCGCATATGGTGCTGTACGGATGCATTGATGCCTTCCTAATGCTGCTATTTGGAACATGGATCTTTACGAAAGGACAAGATCAGTTTATCCTATATATATAAAACACACACTTCACACCTCCAAAATTTGTTCAAGGACCACATAATAAGTAACTCATACTTCCCATACCGGAAGTTATTTCAAAACCACATATTGCTTATTATGTCAGCAACAAATAAACTATTTTGCAGCCGGTAGTCTGACTTGTTCTGCCGGCAGCGAACTAAGATAATTGCCGCAGAACGCAGAGTTTTTGGGTGATTTCTTATTTTGTTAAGTCTCTGATGAATACATGCCCGAAGGATTGTCTGAGATGTCCCGGTTTAGCAAGGTATCATCCATTTTGGACGGGACGCTTTCGCTACGATGCGCTACGTCACGTTACTTAATGTCTCTGAAATACGAGACATAAGTAACGACGAGCGCAAAGCCCTTTCAAAAATGATGATTACCTTTGCTTCCGGGACTTTGAGTTTCCGAAGGGCATGCAAATCAGTCATCAGAGACAACAAAATCTAGAAATCACCAAAAACGTAAATGCGGCAAGGCAATTACTATAGTTCTCTGTCGGCAGAAACCACGATGTTGTGGCTGCAAAATTCTTAGTATTCTTTGACATAATAAGCAATATGTGGTTGTGAAGGATTTGAGGTATGGGAAGTTTGAGTAAGTAATATGTGGACATACGACCGATTGGGTGTGCGAAGGTTGTGTATAAAACGTCGGATAAAAAGGGGATAGGTTATGAGTGATGTAGTGATTGATGTGAAAAACGTTACGATACGTTTTAATATGGCATCGGAAAAGATTGACAATTTGAAAGAGTATTTTTGTCAAATTGGTCAAGAGAGAGTTATTATTTCAGGAATTTTTGGCGGTAAAAGATGCGTCTTTTCAGGTGCATAAAGGAGAAGCATGGGGGTTGGTCGGTTCCAATGGATCGGGGAAGTCGACTCTTTTGAAGGCAATCTGTGGAGTGTTAAAGCCGTATAAAGGAGAAATTATCCGTAACGGGAATATTTCCCCGCTTTTGGAATTGGGAGCCGGGTTTGACCCGAATCTGACCGCTCGTGAGAATATTTTCCTGAATGGAACAATATTAGGACATTCAATGGAATATATGAGACAGCATTTCGATGAGATCGTGGAATTTGCGGAGTTAGAGAATTTTCTTGATGCGCCGATCAAAAATTTTTCTTCCGGAATGCGTGCAAGACTTGGTTTTGCGGTGGCAACGGTCGTAGACCCGGATATTTTGATCGTGGATGAGGTACTTGCTGTGGGGGATTATGCTTTCCAGCAAAAGTGCTTGAAGAGAATGTCAGAGATGTTAGACGGCGGAACAACACTGGTCTTTGTATCCCATTCGATCGATCAGGTTAAGAAATTATGCGATCACGCGGTTTGGATTAATAAAGGAACGATCATGCAGACAGGAGATGTCAATACGGTCTGCAACGCCTATATGGCATCACAAACCGTGAAAGCTTCCTCTCTCCAGCAATAGAAGATCAGCAATATCATGCTACACCAGAGACCGGCAAACATCAGATAGCTGCTGATCGACATATAAGGTATTTGCTGCTCTTGGTAAACCTGCAAAAACAGATCATAGGGAACATTTCCGGCGTCAAGGTGCAATGAGCCGGGATAGTTGCCAAGCGTTTTTGACAGCCGGTATCCGAAGAGGATCCCATCCCCCTTGGAGGTATCTGATGCAGAAATCTTTAGCTCATAACGTGTGTTTTTCTTTGGCTTCTGCACTGGAATAGAAAGCGTAATATAATTATCGGCTATGGCTGTGTGATCCAGATTAGTTTGATATAACGTTTGGCCGTTTTGCAGCAAAGTCAGGGCATAGTTTGAATCTGTACCATTTGCCTTAGCACGGATCTTCAGTGTGTTAAACGCATGACGTGCATAAAATGTCTGTGAGATTGTTGAAATGTTCGTTTGCTCCATATTTATAAACCGTGAAAAATGCTCTGTATGAACATTTACAGAGTATTTTTTTTTGTGTGACGGGCTGTACGGTAAAGGAGGAAAAGGCACATAACGTAAGAAAAATCGTGACAGACAGGCACATAAGCATTGTCTGTCGTACGCGTTTGGCAGGTATTGCTCCGTGTTGGAACGACTGGGCGGCTTGCACGCCATCCGCTGACAAACATAGCAGGATCGGGATAAAAGGAATGCTGTATTCTGCTTTTGCTTCCCAGAGAAGATAGAATACGATGCCGCCAAATACAGTAAGAACCACAGGAAATAGTGGATCCTCTAATCGTTTGCCGTGTTTGGACAATAGAGACCGCAGCAAGCAGCATTGTTGCAAGACGAAAAAGGCCTGACAGTATACGATCATGAAATCTGTCTGTTCGCTGTCAAGCAGTGTTAATGGCTGGACTCGATCATTTTCGCCGGTGCGCAGAAAATAGCGGGCAGAACCATCGCCCCATGTCACAGCAAGTTTGCGCAGGCTGTGTCTGGTAAGTCCGGAAATTCCATAGTCCATTAACCGTTCTTTGATCTTGCCAAGATTGGCGTGCACTTTTGGGACTTCGTCTGGAAACTTTGCGTATACTGTTCCTCTTCGAGCTGAAAGGTTCCATCGGCTGACAATCCCATCATGAGCCAATGGGTGGCAGGAAAGTTGCCGGAACGTTCCGGGGCATAGTAGTGTGCGGTGTAGCGGATGCCACAGAAACAAAGGACCCAAAGAGCACAGAGACATATTCCGGCGATCAATTTGCAATATAACGGATGTTGGCTTGGCTGTGCATGACGTTTGCGCTGAACGAGCCCCCGGATGCTCTGGATCAATAGAAGGGCAATCGTCGGGATCAGAATGGTTGGGCGCAGGTAAAGACCAATAATACTGCATATTCCGATAGCCAGCCGGCAGAGCCATCGGTACCCCGGTTGATATGTGTGGCGTGATCTTGCATAGAGATATAGGATCCCTGTCATAAATGGCAGTGACCAGGTACAAGTGTAACTCCAGTGTATAAACAGATAGTTTAATGGGTTAAGTACGCACAGCAGTAAATACGTGGATGTAAGATCTTTGCGGCAGCAGTTGATGAAACGGTACCCAAACCAGATAGATACATCAATGAACAATACATTCAATATGCCGAAAGCGAGTATGTCATCAGATATCGATAGTAGGTTCAGTAATTTGTAAAAACTACACACAAAGTCAGAAAGAAATAGTTGTTTCCATAATCAATAAAGTAGTGTGTTTGCGTATTATAGTTGATCTGTTGGTCGGTGCCATTCGCAATGGCGGCTGCCTGATCGCGAATAATATAGGCATCCGTGATCTGCACCGGATGTAATGCAAATAATACGATCATCTGCAAGGTAAAAAGTAATGCGACGAGCAGGATGGTCGTAGGATATTTGCTGCGGACAGAGTGATTTGTCAGTCGGTACCATGTGATGCTGCCGATCATCACAACGAAAGCGATCACCCACACGAAAATCTGCGGATGGTCAAATAGTTTGTAAAACTGTGTGGCGTGACTGTTTAAGGTCATGCCTGCACAGTAGCAGAGGATCGTGAGTAAACCAAGAAACAGAAGGCTTACAGCACGTGAAAAATAATAGTCGATATGTTTCATAATAACCGTCCATTCTTTAATAAATTTTTTTGCCCTGTCTGCGACGGATCCTATCGCGGACATCTTTACAGTACCAGGCATACCCGCTGTATATGGCACGGAAAGGCAGTGAGGATTTTTTTCATGGAAATCTCAAGGTTTTTTGTATGAAAAGAGTTTCCACGCATCCAGTTTATGATCGTTTTGCAAGTGATCGGCGGAGCATATTCTTCGCTTTTTTTCGCCAAGCGCGACAGAGTCCTTTAGGTTCGAGAAGACGTTCAGCAAGATGGGATCTGTCGTATCCGGGCTAAAGTAAGCAAGTCCGAAATTGTATAACAGTCTGCCAACGGTTTCCTCGTCTTGTAATTGTAAGGACAAAAAGTCATGGCAAAATGTCGGCAGATATGTTTCGAGTGCCGCATGCAGTCTGACATTGTTATTGTTCGGTGTGAGTACCGGTTTCCAGACATTCTCTGCACGCTCATAGCGTTGTACTGTTTCGTAGGGAACATTTGCAAAAATGCTTTCCACAAAAACAAGAGAATGCATATTGGAAGAATAGTTGTATCGAATGGAATGTCCTACCGTCGGGTAAATAGAGCGGACGTAATACATCGGCGTATCAATAGCATGTCCGGCTGCTTCACTGAGAAGTCTGGTCAGACAGTCCTGTGTATAGCCACGCCCCCAGTATTCGATAAAAGCAAAGGATTCCTTAAAAGTAATCTCTTGTTGTAAATAAGCAATCACAGCGCTTCTTTTTTGAGCAGCTATTTGAAGTAAATAGTCTCGATAAGCGGAGCTGTTTTTCAGTATGCCACATATTTCCTGCATAAATTTGACGGAGTATCGTTTTGCATGTTTTACATAGCCAAGCTCCGGGAAGAAACGGTCGAAATCCGCCTCTGTAAGACATAGAGCTGATAACAGCCCGGTAAAGGACTGGATCCCCATCAGACTGCCGTATTCGCTAAAAAATTCTTCGTCAACATGATCAATAAAGGATGGGATCCGCCAAGCTTTTCTGGATCCGTAAATATATTTGGTGCGGATGGAATATCCCTTGGAGGCGATCACTTCATCTGCAATCTGTTTTAGATAATGTCCGTCACGGGAAATGAAATACAGTGTCCGGTAACCCTGCTTGACGGCATGTGATACGGCATGCACTACGTAAGGGACAAGATAGAGCGCCGCATAGCAATAGGCAAACTGCTCTTCCGGGGCGGGATGCGTAAGGCGGAAAGATTGTATCTGTTTAGCAACACAGCAAAACTCATAGTGGCTGCTGTAATCTGCCAGACGTTTTCATACGGCGTCCATTCCGGAACCGGTATCGGTGCAGTCTGTATGCCGAGCATTTCCGGCTGTACCTGATCAGCAAATCGTTTATCGCCGATATGGATCCACTTTTCGTAGCAGTAGTCAAGATCTGAATATACGTGCAAAAACAGTTTGCGGGTTGTCTTTTGATGTCCGACTTCACTGGATACATACAAAGGAAGCGTTGCTAATAGTGGATCTGCTTTCTGAAGCAGCTTTACGATCACTTCCTTAGGCAGATACATATCACTGATCAGAACAATGTCGTTTCCCTCTGCAATATATTTTTTTGAGTAAGGAAATCTGTGGCACAAAGCGGAATAACGGCTTCAAGTTCTCCTTCAATCTCCCATTGCATTAACTGATCTTTCTGCATATCGTCAAGACCATACAGTGCTGCCATGTGGTCAAAGATTTCTTTAAACTGAATCTCAAAATGATCATCGTTGCGCAGCAATACAGACTTTTGTAGTATTCACGCACATTCTGCTCGCACTGCTGTCTGACGTCAGAATAATTTGTCAGCAGATATGGCGGGAAGTCCACCGTGCCGGTGCACATTTTGCTTTGCACATAACTAAAAATCGTCGCTGGATAGAGGCACTTGCGCGAGATGAGTGTGTCAAATATATCAAAGCTGTACAGCGTTGGAAGCTGGCGCATCAAAGGAGTAAATTGAAGTGCGCGTTCTATAATGATCTCGCAGGCATTTTCGTTGGAATACGACCAAAATAAGTGGTTTAATCGGTCGAGTTCTTCGGCCGGTGATTCCGTCAATGTTTGCAATGCCTGCAGCAACTGTTCAAAGTTCGTTGCGATCTCGCCACAGGTCATTTCTTTGACGTCAAATACAAAGTCGCGGAGCTCTTCTTCATCACCGTTTAGATAGCGGATAAACTTTCGGACGCCGCGTGCCATAAAGTCATAAAAGATGGAAGAATAGTCGATGATCGCCGCATCGACATCCTCAAAAATTTCATAAATATCGTTGGCATTATCCCAAAATAACAGGTTTGGGCAATGTTCATACTGTGCTTTTACCTGTAGATATTCAGTATCTTTTTTCTACTAAAGGATGCATTTTGAGAACCAGTAATATATTTTCTTCCTGCAAAACCTGCGTAAGTCTGTCCATATCCGGAATCGCAGCTTTGATAAAGTTTTCTTTGGCGTAATCTCTGTAGGTCGGTGCATAAACTACGATACGTGCATCGTCAGAAAGCCCTTTTATGGCACGTATATCATGTGGATAAGTGCAGACCGGATCGGTTACGGTACAGCGTGGATAGCCGGCGCGGATCAACAATTCTTCATCAATGCCGCATTGTTCCATAAAGTGTTTCTCCATCAATTCAGAGGTCACTAAGAAGAGCTGCGCATTTTTGTAGATACGGTTGTTGCGGATATATTTTTTGGCAATGCGTTCCTGTAGAAAGCCGCCGGTTACTTTTCGTTCAATACTTTTGCAGCCAACACCATGCCACAAATTGAGTATCGTGATCCCCTCTAATTCCGGCTGAAAAACTTCTTTACACATTTCGACGACATAAACTCCGGCTTCCTTCATAATAGTTTTGCCGGCGGTGGAATCAAAAGGCAGGCCTCATAGCCGAGCCGTTTCACATAGTTTCTGACATCTTTTGGTAGCACATCCATACAGTGCGAATGTCCGGGTGATGTCTGCGGATATATTCAAACAGCCATTTTGGGTTGCCGCTGTAGCTGTTTCCGGCATTAAAGATCCATATGTGTTTATTTCTTGTCATGGTGTTTCCCTCCAGAGTTTTTCCTTGGTGTCATCGTATGTGTTAGTATCACATCCGTCAGTCGTTCGCAGGCGTGTCCTGTTTCAAAGGAGCCCATCTGCTCAAAATGTTTGTGATAGTTGTCTTTGTCGTTCCAAACAGCATATTTAGCCGGGATCTCCTGTAAAGAGCGGATCTTCGTGTACCAGCTTTGCGGCGAAACGAAAATCCACGATCCGACTGCTCATAAGCTTTGATAATATCCTGTAAAACAAAATCGGACGGTCGGTCAGCGCATAGTCCCACATACAGGACGAATAATCGGTAACTAACATTGCAGCTGCAAGGAGCAACGGCTGTATATCGTCGTAACGGTTGCCGTCGATAAAAAGTTCATTTGTTGTATCGCAAGAGGCCGGAGCAAAATGGTGTGTACGGTACATAAGTACCCATCGCTTGCCGGTTGTATTCGTAAGATCAGATAGGACCTGCTTCCAAGCGGTGATATTTGCCGTTAATGAAACCAGATCGTCTCTGTCCGGCAGATTTGCTGCAAAACTGGGCGCATATAGCAGGATCTGCGTGTCAGGGTCAAGATGATAAAATTCATAAACCTGTCGTAGTGCCATATCCGGGTCCTGCCAAAAAATATCATTGCGCGGACTGCCGATCTCCAAAAACAAGCCGCAGGCAGATGGAACGCTTCGGTATAATTCGTCGTGCATTTACGGCAGGAGGAGACAAAATGATCCAGTCTGCCATACCATTTACGAAAATGTCGTGCCATTTCTTTACTTTCCGCACAGGTACTTATGCCTACCTTTTGTAGGCACCGCCGCCGTGCCATGTGCTTATAAAGATCTGACCGGGCTTTTTGATCAGATTTTCATCGACCATATCGTTGGTAATAAAGATCTTTGTTCGGATAAAAGTTCGAAAATATTGGAAACTTCGTCTTCCGCATATACGGACGCCGGGAAGTTGTGGAAGGTTCTCCGGATATTCGGTAACCCAGATGAGATCCCACTGGTAAAGGATGATTTGCTTCCAAATAGCGCAATAACGCACCGGGGTTACAGACATAACCACTGCGGTGGTGTGCATAGAGCATGATACGGTTCTTTTTTTAGGGGAACCGTAAAATATAGAATATATTGACACATTCGTGCAATCCCATTTTTATCTTTAACAGCATACCGTTTGTTCGTACCCCTTTTTCCTTAATAATGTATTTAAAGTGTATCATACCGGATATGGAAAAGCAAAACGAAATTGTTCCCTTTTCAAAAATGATGAAATGCAGTATACTGTTCTTTGAAAGATTTGCATAATAGCAGCAGGCATATGGCAGATTCCGTGAATCTGCTGTTTTGGCATGCAGAATGGAGGACAACATGAACGTATTAGTGACAGGTGGAGCAGGCTACATTGGAAGTCATACGTGTGTGGAACTTTTGGAGGCAGGACATCAGGTAATCGTTCTTGACAACTTGTATAATGCCAGTGAAGAGGCATTAAACCGTGTTCGAGAAATTACCGGCAAACCGGTTAAGTTCTACAAGGGAGATATTGCAGATGCTCCGTTGTTAGAGAAGATCTTTGAGGAAGATAAACCGGATGTATGCATTCATTTTGCCGGCCTTTAAAGCAGTGGGAGAATCCGTAGAGAAACCGTTAGAGTATTATCAGAATAACATTGCCGGAACGTTAAATCTGCTATTAGTGATGCGTAAATATAATATGAAAAATATGATCTTTTCTTCTTCGGCAACCGTATATGGTGATCCGGCGTTTGTGCCGATCACCGAGGAGTGCCCGAAGGGACAGTGTACCAACCCATATGGCTGGACCAAATCGATGTTAGAGCAGATATTTATGGATCTGTATCGTGCGGATAATGACTGGAACATTATCCTGCTCCGTTATTTCAATCCGATCGGAGCACATAAGAGTGGTAAAATGGGAGAGAATCCAAATGGCATCCCGAACAATTTGATGCCTTATATTACACAGGTGGCAGCAGGCAAGAGAGAGAAACTTGGTGTTTTCGGCAACGATTATGATACACCGGACGGAACGGGAGTTCGTGATTATATCCATGTTGTAGATCTTGCCAAGGGTCATGTTAAAGCAATCGATAAGATCCAAGAAGATTGCGGTCTTAAGATTTATAATTTGGGAACCGGTGTCGGATACAGTGTATTAGATATTGTGCACAATTTTGAAAAAGCGACTGGCGTTAAGATCCCATATACGATCGAGCCGAGAAGAGCAGGTGATATCGCGACCTGTTATTGTGATCCGTCAAAGGCAGCTAAAGAGCTTGGCTGGAAAGCGGAGAACGGCATCGAGGAGATGTGCGGACTCCTGGAGATGGCAGTCAAATAATCCAAACGGTGATGATAAATAAAATCCAATCCGTGTGGACAGAAATGGAGAAATTATGAACGACAATGATCAATATTCTTTGCGTGGAAGAGTGTTTAATAAATTGAGGGAGGACATTCTTGCAGGGAATTATGAAGAGAACTGTGAACTGAAAGAAGCGGCGATCAGTAAAGAGTTGGGTGTTTCCAGAACACCGGTACGAGAGGCGCTTCGTCAATTGGAGTTAGAGGGCCTGGTTTCAATCATTCCGAATAAGGGGGCTTATGTCAAAGGTATTACAGCGAAAGATATTTATGACATTTATGTGATGCGCTCTTACTTGGAGGGACTTTGTGCCAAATGGGCTTGTGAGCATATTACGTTAGAGCAGTTGGAAGAGTTAGAGGAGATTGTTTATTTAAGCAAGTTCCATATTGAGAAAGAGCATTGGGGTCAGATCTTTGAATTAGATAACCGTTTTCATCTGCTACTATATCAGGCATGCGGCAGTAAGGTATTAGAACATATTTTGACGGATTATCACCATTACGTAGAGCGAGTCCGTAAGAATACGCTGTCGTCCAGAGAGCGTGCCTCTAAGGCAGGCGAGGAGCATGGAGCTATTTTAGAAGCACTCAAGAAAAAGGATGAGGAGACGGCAGAACGTCTTGCCAATGAGCATATTTTCCGCTCCTTAGCCAATATTAAGCATCAGGGACTTGATAAACTAATGAAAAAGCACAGCTGATGAGCAACAAATACGAAGCAGGACAAAAAGGAAGGAGTTTATGAAGAAGTACGATCCATATAAAAGGCTGATCTTGTTTATAGCCTCATTCATAAATATTTTATTGCTCTGCCTCTTATTTGCTGCAGGCTGGTATCGTTATTATGCAGGTACGATGTATGTGATTACATTTTACCGTAGAGGACATTACGTGGTGATCGCCCTCTATGGTATGATGCTGTTATTCTTTTCTAATATGTATGGCAGCTTAAAGATTGGGCAGTATCGCCGAATCGAGGTATTATTGTCCCAATTTTTGAGTTTATTGCTAACGAATATCTTGTTTTATTTTATTATATCACTGTTAGCGTTTGGTTTTGTAAATCCGTTCGTTTTGTGCCTGATCATGGCAGCAGAGATGGTGGTGACAACCATTTGGAATTCGTTGGTGATCTATTTTTACAATTCGATTTTTCAACCCTGGAAATTACTGTTGATTTATGGTGAACGTTCCGCTAAGGATCTGATCTATAAGGTCGAGACGAGACGGGATAAATATGCTATTTATGATTCGATCAATATTGCGGAGGGGATGGAAGCGATCAAGCAGAAAATGCAGGACTTCCACGCTGTTATCATAGGCGATATTACGGCAGAGTGCCGTAATGATCTGCTAAAATACTGTTATATGTGTGAAAAAAGAGCGTACGTTGTACCTAAATTATCCGATCTGATCCTGATGGGGGCAGAGAGGATCCATGTCTTTGATACACCGTTCTTGTTGTCGCGGGGATATGCGTTAAGTTTTGACGAAAGACTGCTTAAGAGACTGTTAGATCTGGTATTGTCGTTTGTACTGTTGGTTGTGACCTCACCAATCCTGGTGCTCGTTAGTGCAGCTGTGAAGCTTTGCGATGGCGGCCGGTCTTTTATCGACAAGTGCGTTGTACCAAAGATGATCAGTTGTTTACGATCATTAAGTTTCGAAGTATGGTGGTGGATGCAGAGAGCAGTGAAGGACCGGTACTTGCATCCAGGCATGATGACCGTGTTACGGTGGTGGGTCGTTTCTTACGGGCAAGCAGACTCGATGAACTTCCGCAGTTGTTTAATATTTTGAAGGGGGATATGTCCTTTGTGGGTCCAAGACCGGAACGGCCGGAGATGATACAGGCGTATGAGCGTGATATGCCGGAATTTCGCTTTCGAACCCGCGTAAAAGCAGGACTGACGGGATACGCACAGGTGTATGGCAAGTATAATACATCGCCATATGATAAGTTGAAATTGGATCTGTTTTATATTGAAAATTATTCTCTGTGGCAGGATATCAAGCTGATCCTTATGACATTGAAAACAGTATTGAAACCATCTGCTGCTGAGGGGGTTCCGGGAGAACAGCCGGATCCCGGGGCACAGAGTGGAAGGACACCGGACAAAGGAGGAACAGGCAGATGAGTGCAAAGAGATCAAACCAAAAGGTTACACAGCAGAAATATCCGATGTTGTATTTGATTCCATTGATCGCAGTATTAGCGGTCATTCCGGCATTATTATATGAATGTGATGTGAATACCGGTCTGACAAAATATAACTGGTATACCGGTTCACAGACAACGATTGATTTCTTTTTGTATGTGAAAGCAATTTGGCTTTACGTGACCTTTGGTGTTATGTTGTTTCTGACGTTTTATATGGTTTTTAGCGAAGAAAAAAAGATATCATTACATAAAGCGTTTATGGCGCTCCTGGTCTATGGCGGTCTTTGCCTTGTGGCAGCCTGCTTGTCGGTGGACCGGGCAAGATCATTTCGGGGGATTTATGAACAATATGAATCAGTTTGGATGTTGTTAGGCTATGTACTGTTGACAATATATGCGTATGTTCATTTGCAGGAGGAGCGTGCAGTCAAAAGGCTGCTTCCGTGGTTTGTGGCCGGTATTGTTGTTTTGACAGCGTTTGGAGTGTGTCAGGCATTCGGCGTGGATCCGGTTGCGTGTAGGACATTTCAAAAGTTGTTTATCACCAATTCCGATCTGATCGGTCATGTGTCGCTTAAGTTTGGTAAAGGACGGACCTATATGACGCTGTACAATCCGAATTATGTAGGTTTTTATGGTGTATTGACGATCCCTTTGCTGATCGCACTGCTTGTCGTTGCACGAAAATGGTGGCATAAGATGGGATATGCCATTCTCATTGCAGGACTGTTCTTGTGCGTTTTTGCATCGCAGTCTCGTGCGGGAATGATTGCACTGGCAGCAGGTGGGATTTTGCTTGCACTGCTTTTGCGCAAATATCTGTTTCGGCGTTGGTATATCGCTGCCGGTGTGATCGCTCTGGGTGTGGCTGCCTTTGCGGGAGTTAATGCTTATAACCACAATGTGTTGATTACACGAATGCAGGGGATGTTTCATGCAGAGCAGGAAAAGTACGCACTAACAGCGGTCGAGACGGATCGCGATGTGATTTTACGATGAATGGACATGAGTTACATATGGCTTTGGAGGAAAAGAAGCAGATGCCGGAGTTTTGCTTACCGATGAAAAGGGAACGAAAGTCACTGCTCGGCCCGGCAGATGACTCTCAGGAACGGCAAGTAGATGATCCCCGTTTTCCTGTGCGTGTCGGAACGATATCAAAGAGTCGTTTCATGGATTTTATGTCGTGACTTCGCGTAAAACGGTGGTAGATGGCAAAGAACAGAATGAACAAAAAAGTGGATCTTTACAAATGAATTGGTTAAAAATGATAACCGATATTATGTTGTGGCGGGGGAAATGCTTTGTTTCGTATGAAGAAAGCGAAAGAGGGATTCTCTTATTTGGAAAAACATTACTCGTTAGCGAATAATCGTGGATATAGTTGGGCGAAAACCTGGAATCTGCTGAAAGCACATCCGCTCTTAGGAACGGGACCGGACACTTTTTGATCGCGTTTCAAACGATGACCTGGTCGGTCTGTATAATTCCGGACACAGCGGTGAAATGATCAGTAAACCGCACTGCCTGTATTTGCAGATTGCGGCTCAGACAGGGATCCCATCTCTGATCGCTTTTTTGACCTTTGTGTTATGGTATGTGGTATCCTCGATCCGTCTGTTTTGGAATGCTTCGATGCGTGGATATCTGCCGAAAATAGGTGCTGCACTTCTTGTCAGTGTGATCGGTTACCTGATCATGGGATTATCCAACGATTCCTGTATCGCAGTAGCCCCGATCTTTTTTGTGCTTCTTGGCATGGGAGTGGCCGTTAATCACACACTAAATGATCAGCAGGACACCGAGGTTGCGTAGCAGACCACTTTTAAGAAAATGATAACGTAAGATCAAATAACGTCTTGTAAACCAATTTGCGGATGGAAGACCGGCAAAGAGGGATACGAGGCGTTTTGCGTCTCCGTCAGCTGATCGTTATAGATCGTCAAAAGACTTCTGCCTGCTTACAAGTGTCATAGAGTACTTGTCGCTGTGCCGTCAGATGCTTTACACGGTTTGTGATATAATGCGACCGGGAACTGCCGCCGACAACATTGCCGGTATGCTGGCGGTATAATAATAACGGTTCATCAGATAAATAATGCGTCCAAATGCCGAGGCAATCAATGCGATCCACCAGTCATGCATACGAAGACCGTCCGGTACCGTATCGGTTAGCTTATCGCGCAGCGCGCGGTTAAATAACATTGTACAGCCGATCAGTTTATTTTCTATCAATAAATGAGCCACATCTAAAGCATCTGTGTGGTAACCGCTCATCTGTTGGAAAGATGGATGCAACTGCTGCAGGGAATCATCGACAACACGAGCATCACCAAACAGAGCAATCGGAACATTTGGGGACTGTGCTTCCGCCAGCTTTACGGCTTCGACAGAATGAGCAATCTTTTCCGGAAGCCAGACATCATCCTGATCGCAGAACATATAATAATCTGCATCCACTTGCAGGCATCCGTTCAAGAAGTTATGGATCACGCCCTGATTCGTTACATTGCGGTGATAAAAGATCTTTGACGGATACTTATCTGTGTAGGATTGGATCACGGTACCGCAGAACGGTCTGTAGAGCCGTCGTCAAAGATGTGCAGAACAAAGTCCTTTTCTGTATTGGAAAGCAGCGAATCAATCTGTTCATTCAGATAGGTTTCGCCATTATACACTGCCATTATAATTGCAATCATGTGTTCATCTCCATTTCTGTATACTCCGGTCTGACGCATTTTGGCAGGCATCAAAGGCGGATATACACTGTTAAAATTATGCAAGAATAATGTAACAAATGATGGCGCTTCCGTCAAATCTTAGCATGGAAAGGCATGTAATTCAATCATCAGAGACAACAAAATCTAGAAATCACGAAAAACGAAAATGCGATAAGGCAATTACTATAGTTTTCTGATGGCAGAAATCGCTCTTTGGTGGCTGCAAAATAGTTTATTTATTGCTGACATAATAAGCAATATGTTGTTGTGGAGGATTTGGGGTATGGCAAGTTTGAGGCAATGATTTTTGTCGAAAAAGATTGCATTTTTTGTGAATTCTGTATAATAGGAAAAGTTGTGTAACGATTAAATGTTAGAAATGAGGTAATTATGCAGCATAAAGAATCGCTGATGTATGTAGTGATGGGGTCAGTGCTACAGTATTTAATTGGGGGATATATTCTTTACTGGTTACATTTTTGCCAATGGAATTAGCGAATGCGGGTTCCTTTGCAATGACGCTTATATTTGCGTATGTAACCAACAAAATATACGTATTTGAGAGCAGATCTTGGGGAATGAGACGTGTATTGCGTGAATTTTGTGCATTTGCAACAGCGAGAGGCGTGACAGGTTTGTTAGAGATCTTTTTGCAGCCGCAGTTGTACCAGATGGGAATAGATGGTGCATTGCTTGTCGTAAAAGGATTGCAGGCAAAGGTTGTGGTTTGTTTGACGTTATCCATCGTGAACTATTTTAGTACCAAACTGATTTTTTTGAAAAGTTCACAAAAACACTTGACGAATACAAAAAGCATGATATTATCTATATCGTTGTGACAACACAAGACGCATTAGTGGCGGAACGGCAGACGCAACGGACTCAAAATCCGTCGGGGGTGACCTCGTGAGGGTTCAAATCCCTCCTGATGCATATATTTACGAAAAGGAAGCCGATGGCTTCCTTTTTTGTTAATTTATAGGAAACTGCTTATAGTGTGGCGTTATGCCACCAAGAATTGCTTTAGCAATTCTTGCAAAGCAAAGCGCTGGCTTTGCTTTTTTAATAGGATTAAAGGTGTCAAAGGGTCTTTTATCCTAATAGAAAATTGCTGATAGGCAGTATAAACTTTTCAATACCTGCGGGAGGCAAACAGTATGAAAAGAAAAAAATGTGGAGCTGTATGGAAACGCAGAAGCATGTCATCCCTTTTATTGATGATCAGTTGAGCATATCGGATCTGGATGCTTTTTGTATCATATGGAGCATTGTCCGGATTGCAAGGAAGAGTATGACGTATACTATACGCTGTTGATGGGAATGCGTTTTTGGAAAGCGATAATATGAGTGCGTTGAAAATGGATTCCGAGCAGAAACTGCTGTCTGCTGAGGACTACCTGTATAAATATAAGATTAAATTTATTGCAAAGATCCTGTGCTTTGTGTTGTTGTGCGTTGGCATGATCTTGCAATTGTAGATGATGGAGAAAGCTTATGCGTGAAAAATTAGTATTGATCGATGGACACAGTATATTAAACAGGGCGTTTTACGGACTCCCGGATCTCACCAATTCGGAAGGGATGCATACGAACGCCGTTTATGGTTTTTTGAATATTATGCTCAAGATCCTGGAGGAGGAGAAACCGGATTATTTTATTGTTGCTTTTGATGTGAAACATCCGACGTTTCGCCATGAAATGTATCAGGAGTATAAGGGCACCAGAAAGGGGATGCCTGACGAGTTAAAGAGAACAGGTGCCGGTGATCCAGGATGTGCTTCGTGCTATGCATGTTCCGCTCGTGATGCAGAAAGGGTATGAGGCAGATGATCTGTTAGGAACTTTGGCTCGCAGAGCGGAGAGCAAAAATATGGATGTGTCGCTCGTGTCGGGAGATCGTGACCTGCTGCAGCTTGCGTCGGATCGTATTATGATCCGTATTCCAAAGACGAAGCGGGGGGGAACGGAGATTGAAAATTATCATACGCAGGACGTGATCGATAAATACGGACTAAAGCCGGAGCAGATTATTGATATGAAAGGTCTGATGGGTGATACTTCGGATAATATTCCGGGCGTACCGGGTATCGGAGAGAAAACTGCTGTCAAGATCCTGACAGCTTTTCCAACAGTGGAAGCGGCCTATGAGCATTTGGAAGAAGTTGAGCCAAAGCGTGCAAGAGAATTGCTTCGTGCAAATCCGGAACTTGCCAAGCTAAGCAAGCAACTTGCCACGATCAAAACAGATTGTGAGATCGATGTCACATTGGAGGACGCAAAACTGGAAAATCTCTTTACGTCGGAGGCATTTGAGTGGATCAAACGTTTGGAGTTAAAATCATTATTTTCTCGTTTTGACAGTGAGACAGTACAAAGTGTTGTGCCTGATTTTGAGCAGTTTACACAATGGACCACGAAGAAAGAATGGAATGCTGCTGTAGATCATGTATGCAACCTTGCACCGGAGGCTGTCGGCGTGGCGTTTTTAGGAGATCCTTGGATAGGTGCCGGAGTCGGCCCGCAAACGTCAGAGCAAAAAAAAGGCGGCGGACAGATGAGCCTGGTCTTTACGGAAGACAGCGTAGAACTCGGGATGGAACAGGAAGACGGCGAGGAATATGGTTTCATTGGCTTTTCGTTGTCTTATTATGAGGAGAAGATTGTCATACCGGTTATATTCTCGTTTCTGAAGAAGTGACCGGAAATGATATATTAGATGGCTATCATAGGCTTGAGAAAAAAGGGTTCTGAAATTTTATTATTAGATTGGAAAAATGCATTACACCTGACGAAACCGATGGAGGTGCGGACATATGGGATTGAGCCGGCAAAGCAGCATGGATTTGCGTTGGATACGAAACAGGAACGCAAAAAAACGTTTGCCAGTCTGCGCGACCTGGGTATCGGAGCGTATTTGTTAAATCCGCTGAAGGATACGTATCAGGCAGATGATATTGCGCGTGATTATCTTCATATGACATTGCCATCCTATCATTGTTTGGATTGAAATGGAACGACTCGGTGTGCAGGCAAATGCAGAGGTCTTGAAAGAAATGTCTGAACTGTTGGAACGCCGCGTTTTGGCATTGGAGACAGATATTTACGATCTTGCCGGAGAAGAATTTAATATCAATTCACCCAAGCAGCTTGGCGTGATCCTATTTGAAAAGCTAAAGCTTCCGTTTGCCAAAAAGACCAAGACCGGCTATTCAACTTCGGCAGATATTTTGGAAAAACTTCGTACGGAAGATCCGATCATCGATAAGATTTTAGAGTATCGTCAGGTCAGTAAATTGAAGTCTACGTATGCAGATGGATTGCCGGTATTTATAGAGGAAGATCATCGTATCCATGGCAAATTTAACCAGACGATCACCGCAACCGGCCGTATCAGCAGTACAGATCCGAACCTGCAGAACATTCCGATCCGTATGGAGCTCGGCAAACAGCTTCGTAAAGTCTTTGAACCAAAGTCCGGATTCCTGTTTTTGGATGCGGATTATTCACAGATCGAACTGCGTGTGTTAGCGCATATGTCGGGCGATGAGCATTTGATCGAGGCGTATAGACAGGGGCAGGATATTCACCGTGCTACGGCCTCCAAAGTGTTTCATACGCCGTTTGAGGAGGTGACGGATCTGCAGCGCCGTAATGCCAAGGCAGTAAACTTTGGTATCGTGTATGGTATCAGCGCGTTTGGTCTTAGTCAGGATCTTTCCATCTCGCGCAAAGAGGCGGATGAGATCATTCATAAATACTTTGAGAGTTATCCGGCGATCAAGACATTTTTTGGACGAATTGGTCGCAAAAGCAAAGGATACCGGATATGCACAGACAATGTTTGGCAGACGCAGACCCGTGCCGGAGCTTAAATCCAGTAATTTCATGCAGCGTTCTTTGGGGAACGCGTTGCCATGAATTCGCCGATACAGGGGACGGCAGCAGATATTATTAAGATTGCGATGATCCGTGTTGCAGAGCGTTTGCAGGAGGAACAGTTAGAATCCCGCATTGTGCTGCAGGTGCATGATGAACTGCTGGTAGAAACGAAGATCGAGGAAAAGGAGCAGGTGAAGAGGATCTTAGAAGAAGAGATGCCGCTTGCCGCACAGTTGCAGGTGCCGTTGTCTATTGATGTAGAAGAAGGAAAAATTGGTACGAGGCACATTGATATTCGGGAAGAGGGTTAGATATGTACGTAATTGGAATTACAGGGGCGTGGGAAGCGGGAAATCGTATGCTGCGCATCGTTTGCAGGAAAAACTGGGAGCAACACTGCTGATCGCCGATGAATTGGGGCATGTTGTTATGGAACCGGGAAGAAGTGCTTATTGTCAGATCGTAGAGCATTTTGGACAAAAATATCGTCTCATCGGACGGCTCGATCGACCGGGCAGCATTGGCAGAGATTGTTTTTTCGGATGCGAGAGCTCGTGACTGGCTTAACCAGGTGATTCATCCGGCGGTGATCGAATATATTCGGGATACGATACGTCAAAATCGTACCCGTTCCGGTATTTTGCTGATAGAGACAGCATTAATGTATGAGACCGGATGTGACAGTTTGTGTGATGAGGTATGGCTTGTTTATGTACCGGAGGAGGAGCGGATCCGTCGTTTGGCATCGGACCGCGGTTATTCTGAACAGAAATCAAAGGCGATCATCCAAAGCCAGATTTCGGAAACATTGCTGCGGGAGAAAGTACAGCGCATTGTTCCAAATGATGGAACAAAAGAAGATCTGGAGCGGGCACTGGATGCGTTGCTTACAACCCTTGATACCACTGCATTAGGGAAGGGTTGATAAAGGCTTCACACAGACAACCGGCAAACAGCAGGCAGATGAGAGTAGGAAAATGGGCAGTCCTTGTAAGAGGGACTGCTTTTTTGCTTTCTGATCCCTGATCTGCTGCAGCATATTGATGAGCAGCAGATACGCCGGTATATACAACAGGCAGTGAGGCAGCAGAAAGCAGAGAAAATCAAAAATCCACTGTGGACATTATGAGTTAGGCAAAATGAGAGCAAAAGTCCGCAGCGAAAGCCGGTATAGAGACAATAGAACGTCAAATAGAAAACCCATGCATTGGTCAGTGAAAAAAAAGCACAAAAGGAAGAGCTGTTTGAACTGTGTTGAGGTACATAGCCGGAATAAGGAGGGATAGTGGATGGATTTTGTATCCAAAGCAAGCAGTATTTGTTCAAATTCAGCATTAATATCGGCAAACAATTCCGTGCGCAGCAGATGCCCGAGTACCGCACCAAGCACCAAGCTGATTCCGCAGCACAGGATAATTCGAAAGATGATCGCAGACTGATTGCAATTATTTGATTTTGACATAAATTTGGTCATAATAGTCCTGCTTTCTGTTCTGTTTTGGAATAGCATCAAGATATCAATATAAATGTATGGCAGGACCGGAGGGAATATGAATACGAACATGACAGAGAAAGAGGGTCGTGCAAATCATACGTAAATGGCTTGTAAAGTGTTGCAGAAAAATTTGTAAAAACGAATTTTAATGTGTTATCACCGGGAAATTGTGGTATACTTTCGGTGTATAAAATAAGAGGCATAAGGATAATGGAGGGTTAAAATGAGAAAAACAAAAATTATTTGTACATTAGGACCGGCATCGGATAGTGATGCAGTATTAGAGCGCTTGATTCAGGAAGGCATGGATGTTGCAAGATTTAATTTTTCTCATGGGACGCATGAGGAGCAGAAGAAACGTCTCACAAAATTGCGTCTGCTGCGTGAGCGTTACGGCAGACCGGTTGCGACATTGTTGGATACTAAAGGCCCGGAGATTCGTGTAAGGGACTTTAAAGATGGTGCGATCACATTGCAAAAGGGCGATGAGTTTGTGTTGACCGGACGAGAGGTAGAGGGTGATGAACATATTGTAACTATTACGTATCCTGAGTTGGTTAGTGATGTCAAAGTCGGACAGCGTATTTTGATCGATGACGGCTTGATCGAGATGACAGTCAAAGAGTTGACAGATACAGATATTATCTGTGATGTCAATAATGGCGGCAAAGTGTCAAATCATAAAGGGATCAACGTTCCGGGCATTCATTTGAGTCTGCCTTATATTAGTGAAGTGGATAAATCCGATCTGTTGTTCGGTATTGAAGAAGATGTAGATTATGTGGCAGCATCTTTTGTGCGTACTGCAGAAGATGTACTGCAGATCCGTAGATTGCTCCAAGAAAATGGTGGGGAACAGATTAAGATCATTGCTAAAATTGAGAATAGAGAAGGCGTGAACTGCATTGATGAGATCATCGAGGTTTCTGATGCGATCATGATCGCACGAGGAGACATGGGCGTGGAGATTCCGACAGAGGAAGTGCCTGTCATTCAAAAAATGATCATAAAAAAAGTATATGAAGCCGGTAAGCAGGTGATCACGGCAACACAGATGCTGGAGTCCATGATCAAGAATCCACGTCCGACCAGAGCGGAGGCAACAGATATTGCCAATGCGATCTATGATGGTACCAGTGCGATCATGTTATCGGGCGAGACGGCAGCCGGTTTGTATCCGGTGCAGGCATTACAGATGATGGTGAGGATCGCCAATCGTACAGAGAGCGATATTGATTACCGTAAACGCTTTTTTTCCAAAGATCGCGCAAAGCAGATCCGGATGTAACAGATGCAATCTGTCACGCAACCTGTACAACAGCACATGATATTAATGCCAAAGCGATCATTACCGTTACCAAATCGGGTCGTTCGGCACGAATGATTTCCAAGTACCGTCCGGCTTGTGATATCATTGGCTGTGCGATCACGGACAAAGTGTATCGTCAGTTAAATTTATCCTGGGGCGTCACTCCGGTACTTCTGCAGGAGAAAAAAGACGTATTTGAATTGTTTGAACATGGTACGTGTGTATCACGTCGTATGGGGTTAGTCGACAGTGGTGATACGGTTGTATGTACTTCCGGAGTGCCGGTGGGAATTTCCGGAACGACCAATATGATCAAAGTACAGACCGTTATATAAAGAACATGCCGGCAGCTTTACGTCTGTGGCGAAAGAGAACGTGAAGAATGAGAGATAAGAATGAGATTTTATATTGCAGACTGCCATTTTGGACATGACAAGGTAAGGCTGTTAGACGGTCGTCCGTTTGCATCTGTTGAGGAGATGGATGAGGCAATGATCGTTCGGTGGAACGAGCGTGTCCGGAAGAAGAAAGATGAAGTGGTGATCTTAGGAGACCTTTGTTTGGGTAAAGGAGAGCAGGTGAATGAGCTGCTGCATAAACTGAATGGTAAAAAGTATTTGGTGACAGGGAATCATGACCGGTTGTTTTTGCGGGACAAAAGTTTGATCCGTCACTTTTAGAATGGGTCAAGCCCTATGCAGAGCTTAAAGATAATGGGCGCAAGCTGGTACTCTGCCATTATCCGATCATCTGTTATAACGGGCAGTATCATGGTGATTCTACATATATGCTGTACGGGCATGTTCATGATACGCCGGATTATAAAAATGTACTGCGTTTTCAGAGAGAGTCCACAGAAATCATTTACCATGCGAAAGGGCGCGGGGCTTCTGTGGGAGAAGAGCGGCATTTGCCTTGCAATCTGATCAATTGTTTTGCAGGATTTTCGGATTATTATCCGCTGACATTGGAAGAATGGATTGACAAGCAAAATAATTTTTGCTATGATGTCAAAAAGATGCGAAAAAGAAGAAGTAGTACATGGGGGAGACCTACAGAGAATAGCCGGTTGCTGAGAGGCGTTAGGATAGAAGCCTGTATGAATACATCTTGGAGTAGCGGATTGAAGAGAGGATTTTGATCCTTTTGGTAGATTTAGCCGGTGATGCACCCGTTATCGTGCAGGGATATAGAGGTATCCTGCTAAGGCAGTATGTGCGAGCATATTGTAAAAAAGGTGGTAACACGATTTCATCGTCCTTTTGTCGTTGACAAAGGACTTTTTTCTTTGCATAAAAAAGTCATAAAGGAATAAAAAAGGAGAGAACAACATGAGCGAAAAGATGACAGTGTATGATGAATTGGTTGCCCGTGGCTTGATCGCACAGGTGACGGACGAAAAGAGATCAAAAGATGATCAATGAAGGTAAGGCGGTTTTTATATTGGATTTGATCCGACGGCAGACAGCCTTCATGTAGGACATTTATGGCTCTTTGTCTGATGAAACGCTTGCAGATGGCAGGCAATAAGCCAATCGCATTGATCGGTGGCGGAACAGCTATGATCGGTGATCCAAGCGGGCGTACCGATATGCGTCAGATGATGACCAAAGAGACGATTGCACATAACGTAGAGTGCTTCAAAAAGCAGATGAGCCGTTTTATTGATTTCTCTGATGATAAGGCATTGTTAGTCAACAATGCAGAATGGCTGTTGGATCTGAATTACGTAGAAGTGCTGCGTGAAGTTGGTGCCCATTTCAGCGTAAATCGTATGTTAACGGCAGAGTGCTATAAACAGCGCATGGAGAAAGGACTTAGTTTCCTGGAGTTCAACTACATGATCATGCAGAGCTATGATTTTTATGCCTTGTACCAGAAGTACGGCTGTAATCTTCAGTTTGGCGGAGATGATCAGTGGAGCAACATGCTTGGTGGAACGGAATTGATCCGTCGTAAGCTGGGCAAAGATGCTTATGCAATGACGATCAATCTGCTGCTCAATTCCGAAGGCAAAAGATGGGTAAAACACAGTCTGGCGCTGTATGGCTTGATCCGAACAAGACCAGCCCGTTTGATTTTTATCAATATTGGAGAAACGTGGGAGATGGTGATGTGCTTAAGTGTCTGCGCATGCTCACATTCCTTCCGTTAGAGCAGATCGAAGAGATGGATGCCTGGGAAGGCAGCAAGCTAAATGAGGCAAAAGAGATCTTATGGCATTAAGTTAAGGAAATCTCACATCACAGAAATGTGGTGTGGGATTTTTTTGCAATAAACTATTGACAAATCAGTCATAAAATGCAGGCCGCTTTAGCTACTGAGAATTTTGAGAGGTAGCTAAAGCGGCTCTTGTAATTAGAAAACATCTATTTACAAGGAGGAAATCGCATGAATAGAAACTCACAGAAATTAAGAAACTTATTATTGAATCTCATTAATAAGCAGAAGCAGGATTTAACAGGACTTGTTTCTGACCCCGATGTGAATTTTACAAGAAATAGGAAAATTCCATATGAAAATATGATTTTGTCATTGCTAACGATGGAGGGGCTACTTTAACGAACGAACTATTACGACAGTTTGGTTGCAGTACCACTACCGCAACATCATCAGCATTTGTTCAGCAGAGAAAGAAAATCCTACCAGCCGCACTGGAAAATCTTTTTCAAGAGTTCGCTTCCCAAACAGCCCGAAGCGATAATTATAGGGGATATAAACTTTTAGCTATTGATGGTTCAGATATTCAAATTGCAACTAATCCGAGGGACAAAGCGTCTTTTTTTTTTTCAAACAAAAGAAGGCGTAAAACCCTACAATCTCCTTCACCTTAATGCTTTATACAACCTTTCTCTCACACATATGAAGATGCTATAGTTTATAAAGCTAAAGAAGCCGGAGAAAACAAAGCATTAATTGAAATGGTTGATAGATCTGATTTTACCACAAAGACCATTGTTACTGCGGACAGAGGGTATGAGTCGTATAACAACATGGCACATATACAAGAAAAAGGTTGGTTCTACCTTATACGAGTAAAGGATTTTGGCAAGTACAAAACAGGCATTTTGCACGGCTTAGACTTACCTGACACAGAGGAATTTGATGAGTATATAGATTTAAATTTAACTCGGAAACAGACAAATGAAATGAAGAATTTATTGCAGCAGAAGAATACATATCGATGGATATCACATAAATGTACGTTCGATTATCTGCCGTCAAAAAGTAAAAAATCAGATCCTGCAGTATTGTATCATCTACCATTTAGAATTGTACGTTTTCCAATATCAGATAATTCATATGAAGTTGTAGTAACCAATCTGGACGCAGTAAATTTCCTTCAGATGAACTAAAGAAACTATACGGCATGAGGGGGAATTGAAACATCTTTTAGAGATTTAAAATATACTATAGGATTACTTCATTTTCATTCGAAAAAGGTGGACTATATACTCAAGAAATTTTCGCAGGGCTAATAATGTATAACTTTTTCTGAATTGATTACCTCGCACGTAGTCATAGAAAAGGGTTCCAGAAAATATGAATATAAAATCAACTTTTCTGTTGCTGTACATATATGCCGTGATTTCCTGTTAAGTATAAATAACCCACCTGATGTTGAACTGCTCATTGCCAGATATGTACTACCCATTCGCCCCGGGCGCTCAAGACCACGAGAAATGAAAGTCAAACAAGCAATAAGCTTCATGTATAGAATAGCATAAAATATCGAAAAATGTATCAATTTTTGACAAGGGTATTGCTCTTGTCTATTTGTCGTACATTTTTTTGATTAATGTATGGAATTTAATCTGTGACAAGAAAATGAAAAGAGAAGTTAGTATCGAAAAAAGATACCAACTTCTCTCATAATTAGCCTTAACTTAATGCCATTGAGAATTATTCTCCCAGCTTTTTTAATAAACATTGATATATTTCAGTCTGATTTTCTTTGAATTTTTGGCACGCCTTACGAGCTGCTTCCTCGGAGGGAACGGCAAAGGAAAGCGAGAATAATGTGTTGCCGCGTTCCTGTACTAAAGCAGATGCCAGATAGTCTCGGAAGGAGTTACCGAATAGTCAGTGTGGACTGTGGTAGCTTCTAAAATATCAACTTTATTGTCTCGCAGATATTCATCAATCTGTCGTATCGTGTCTTTGGGAAGCATGGAAGAGAAGTATTCTAACATCTGCGATCCCTTTTGTGTGATCTTGTAATATGTCGTTTTACGAGTTGCCTCTTCCTCAATCAGGGCATCTTCTGTCAGAAGTGCTAATGTTTCCTGAATTGAAAAAAGTCTGTATAGCCATGCCCTAAAATGAAATCGCACAAAAAGCATTAGGTAGTCCCTGTTTTGTGCGGCTTAACGCATATAAAATAATTAATTTATACAAACGCAGTGTGTCTGGTGTCATAGGTTTCCTTTCTGCTTGCTGTAATATTTCCCCTGATAGACCTGCCCTGTTTTGAGAGAGTGTGCTATTTGGTTAAGAACAGCCCGTTTGTTGCAGCTCCAGTGTGGTGCGATCAGGAGATCTTTTGGACCATCTCCGGTCAGGCGGTGGATCACAATCTCCGGAGAGAGATTGCCGATGCATCGGATGACCAGATCTACATACTCTTCCTGAGTCAGGATATGCCAAGGATGTTCTTCGAGATAAACTGCCAGATCCGTTCCTTTTAATACATGCAATAGCTGCAATTTGATCCCCTGAATATGTTGTGTGTTCAGATATTGGATCGTTTCAAGAATGTCTGCTTCGGTTTCGCCCGGAAGTCCAAGGATCACGTGGACGATCACCGGAATATTGAGTGTATGCAGCGTGTGCGCAGTCTGCTCAAAAACATGCAGAGGATATCCACGGCGAATGAAACGAGCCGTATGCTCGTGCACCGTTTGCAGACCGAGCTCGATCCATGTCGGTTTCATCTGCCTGCATTCATCGAGCAGGGAAAAAATCTCCGGGGAAAAGCAATCCGGTCTGGTAGCGATAGAAAGTCCGACGATATCCGGATGCGCCAGCGCTTCCAGATACATCGGACGTAATATGTCGATGGGAGCATATGTGTTGGAAAACGATTGGAAATACGCAATGTATTTCTGACCGGTTTCCTTGGCGCTGCCGTTTAGGCGACAGATCGCCTCATCGATCGCAGCCGTGATAGATCGGTTCGTCGTGGCAAAATCACCGGAACCGCCCTCGCTGCAAAAAATACAGCCTCTCGTGTCCAGTGTTCCATCTCGGTTTGGACAGGTCATTCCCGCATCTAATGCAATTTTATAGACCTTTTGTCCAAACGTTTCTTTGAGATAATAGTCTAAGGAATAGTAGGGCTTTTCCCCAACGAGATCTAACGGATGTGTGATTTGACTGCATCGGCACCACCTGAGCTGCGCGTGGGTCAAACGCTTCCGGTAAAATATGTTCGTCGTTTAATTCTTCGTCAGAAACGAGTCCGGCAAGTGCAAGAGCAGCAGCGAGCTTCATTTCTTCTGTAATGTCGGTCGCTCTGCCGTCTAATGCACCCTTAAAGATGCCAGGGAAAGCAACAACATTATTGACCTGATTTGGAAAATCAGATCGACCGGTTCCGACAACGCGTGCACCGGCAGCTTTTGCAACATCAGGCATGATCTCCGGAACAGGATTTGCCATGGCAAACAGTATCGCATCGGAATTCATGGATTGAACCATTTCTGCGGATACAATATTAGGCGCGGAGACACCAACGAAAATATCGGCACCACAAAGTGCGTCAGCCAGTGTTCCGGTTTTGCCGGACAGATTTGTTACTTCCATCATTTCCTTCTGCATCCAGTTTAAGCCCTCGCTCTTTTTAGATAAGATACCGCTGATATCGCACATTGTTACGTCGGTAAATCCATAGCGGAGTAATAATTTTGTAATAGCAACGCCGGCGGATCCGGCACCGTTTACAACAACTTTGCAATGTTCTTTCTCTTTGCCAACCACTTTCAAAGCGTTAATAATGCCGGCGAGAACAACGATCGCAGTACCATGCTGATCATCGTGAAATACCGGTATATCTAAGGCTTCTTTTAGACGACTTTCGATCTCAAAGCAGCGTGGCGCAGAAATATCTTCTAAGTTGATACCGCCAAAAGCCGGTGCAATGTTGATCACGGTTTTGATGATCTCTTCAGTATCCTGTGTATCTAAGCAGATCGGGAAGGCATTGACACCGCCAAATTCCTTAAAGAGGACTGCTTTGCCTTCCATAACCGGCATAGCAGCTTCCGGACCGATGTTACCGGTAGGGACGGCACTTCCGTCAGAAACAACAGCAACGGTATTGGATTTGATAGTATATTGATAAGCTGCTTCTTTATTTTCTGCAATGACCTTACATGGTTCAGCAACACCTGGTGTGTAGGCAACAGCCAGATCCTCGCGGGATTTTACCTGACACTTGGGAGTTACATCCAGTTTGCCATTCCATTCTTTATGTAATTGTAGAGCTTTTTCTGCATTTGTCATTCGATTTAACCTCCATTTTCTGTAGAATTATTTGTAATAGCAATCGCAAACTATATCATAGCATACATCAATTGGAAAACAATAAAGCCGAAAAACTTCGTCCGACAAAAGATGTTTTGTGCGAAAAAAGACGAACGATGTCGAAAAAACAATAATATTCATAGGATTTTGCGAAAATTTTTGAAAAAGTCATTTACAACGCTGTTAAAATGCTTTATATTATTTAGTGCATGTAATTACTCTAATACAGTAGGTCATAGATACATAGGCGAGACAATATCGTCGTGATCGATTTATTATTCATTATAATCCGACCTAATAATTGCAGAAAGAATCATGTTAGCACAAGTTGAATTTTTTTTATTGGAAAGGGATATTTTTATGACAGAATACGATAAGTTATCATTGGTTGAATTACGAATTGTAGCGAAGAAGATGGGCATCAAAAGTGTTACCAGTTACAAAAAGTTAGAGTTGCTTGCAAAAGTGAAAGAAGTTGCAGCAACAATGGAATCTACAGATGCGACACCTGAGATGGACGATATTCAGAGTGTAGATCATGTTGTAGAGAGCACAGGAGAGGCTGTCGACAGTCCGATGCCAAGATCCAGATATGCGAGTGAATCAGACAATTCCCGTATGGAGGAAAGTGGACGAGATATGAATCGTGGCTATGTCAGTGATAGAGAACCTATGAGAACATCCGGTTATATGAGGGATCCTGAGATGGGAATGGCTCGTGGAGGATACTCCCGTAACGAGGAATGAGCCGTGGAGGATACACCCGCAATGATAATATGAGTCGCGGAGGATACTCCCGTAATGATAATATGGGTCGCGGAGGATACATGAATCGCGGCGATAATATGAACCGCGGAGGATACATGAATCGCGATAATATGGGACGTGGTGTATACAGCCGCAGGAGAGCATGAATCGTAGCAATTATTCCCGTAACGAAGGCTATCGAAACGATGGTTATCGTAATGATAATATGGATCGTGGCGGATATGTACGCAATGATAACAGAGGCTATCATGCGGATCTTCGTCCGCAGCTGCACCGGGCACCACAGCACGAGTTGACACCAACGGAGATCGCTGAGTTGGATAGTGGTGTATCACGTGAGGGTATTTTGGAAGTACTCCCGGAGGGATATGGATTTATTCGATGCGACAATTATCTCCCTGGAGAGAGAGATCTGTATGTCTCACCGCAGTTGATCCGTAAGTACCATCTGCGTACCGGAGATATCCTAAATGGTAATATTCGTATTCGTAATCAGAATGAGAAATTTGCCGCATTATTATATATCAAAGAAATCAATGGCAATGATCCGGATGAGATGATAAATCGTCCAAAGTTTGAGCAGTTGACACCGGTATTTCCGGATGAGAGACTTCGCTTAGAGACACCGGGCTGTCCGATATCCATGCGTATGATGGATCTGATCGCACCAATTGGTAAAGGACAGAGAGGAATGATCGTATCTCAGCCTAAGACAGGTAAGACGACATTATTAAAAACAGGTTGCCAAGGCTGTTAAGACAAATCATCCGAAGATGCATTTGATCGTATTGTTGATCGATGAGAGGCCGGAGGAAGTTACTGATATTAAGGAGTCTATCGAAGGAGATAACGTAGAAGTGATCTTCTCCACGTTCGATGAGCTTCCGGAGCATCACAAGCGTGTATCGGAGATTGTTATTGAGCGCGCTAAGCGTCTTGTAGAGCAGGGCGAAGAAGTTATGATCCTGTTAGACAGCATTACTCGTCTTGCAAGAGCCTACAACCTGACAGTACAGCCAAGCGGCCGTACTTTGTCCGGCGGTTTAGATCCGGCTGCATTGCATATGCCAAAACGTTTCTTTGGTGCAGCACGCAATATGCGTGAGGGCGGAAGTTTGACAATCCTTGCAACTGCACTTGTGGATACCGGAAGTAAGATGGACGATGTTGTATTTGAGGAATTTAAGGGAACCGGTAATATGGAGCTTGTTCTTGACCGCAAGCTTTCCGAGAAGCGTGTATTCCCGGCGATCGATCTTCCTCGTTCCAGTACGCGCAGAGATGATCTTCTTCTGACACAGGAGGAGATGGAAGCTAATTTCCTGATGCGTAAAGCACTTACCGGAATGAAATCCGAAGAGGCTGTTGAACGGATCATTGAAATGTTCCGTCGTACTAAGAGTAATCAGGAATTTATCCAAACGATTCGCAAGACAAAAATTGTATAAAAGTGCTTGCAATCCGCTTTTGACTATGCTATACTGAAGAAGTTGTGTAAAAATGAGAATCGAGAAGGCTTTTTTCAAAGTTTTCTTCGCAATAGTAACCGACTGCTGAGAAGCGGCGGAATGGAAATGGAGGATAAAGCGATGAGAGAAGGAATTCATCCAAACTACTATCAGGCAAAGGTTGTATGCAACTGTGGAAATGAGTTTGTGACTGGTTCTACTAAGGAGGAAATCCACGTAGAAATCTGCTCCAAATGTCATTCATTCTATACAGGTCAGCAGAAGGCTGTCAAAGCTCGTGGTGCCATTGATAAGTTCAATCGCCGTTATGGTATTCAGGCAAACTAGCAAAATAAATGGTCGGAGTGCGTCCGACCTTATGAACGGTCACAGTATTTGTGCTTAACAAGTGCTGTGACCGTTTGTGTTATACACAAATGGAGAGAAAGTGAAGTAAATTTGTGGTGTAAAAATTGGATCTGTTGCAGAATGAAACAGATCCGCAGTGTGAAAAATTGTATCTGTTGTAGAATAAAACAGATGCGTGGAAGGGCATGGTTATAAAAAATGAAATCATCAGGAATAGGTGGACAGGCAGTATTAGAAGGCGTAATGATGCGCAATAAGTCCAAGTATGCAGTAGCAGTACGCAAACCCGATGGAGAGATTGATATAAAGGTAGATACCTGCACAAGTGAAGGGGACCGCAAGCTGTTTTTCAGACTTCCATTGATCCGAGGTGTTGTTGCATTTGTGGACTCTTTGGTGTTAGGAATGAAGACATTGACATATTCTGCCAGCTTTTACGAAGAGGAAGAAGCGCAGGAAGCTTCAGCTGCGGATGGGAACAAGGCAGATCGTACGGATGAGAAGAGTGGCGAGAAACAAAAAAAAGAAGGCTCCGAAGCAGAAAATTCAGCATCATTGGCGAAGAAAGCAGAAAAACGTGAACAGCTGGAGATGGCGATGACAGTAATGCTGTCTATTGTACTGGCGCTGGCGGTGTTTGTTGCACTTCCGTTTGGATTATCTTTGCTGCTAAAAGATCATATTCGATCGCAGGCTGTATTAGCACTGATCGAGGGACTGATCCGACTGGGGCTGTTTATCGGTTATGTGTATGTCATTTCCTTTATGCAGGATATTAACCGGGTATTCATGTATCATGGTGCAGAACACAAGGCGATCAATTGCGTGGAAAATGGTGATGATCTGACGGTATTGAATGTGCGTAAGCATTCCAGATATCACAAGCGTTGTGGAACCAGTTTCCTCTTTATTGTTATGTTGATCAGTATCGTACTGTTTATGTTTTTACATTTTGACAGTGTATGGCTTCGTTTGTTGAGCCGTTTGCTGCTGGTGCCGGTTGTGGCAGGTATTTCGTATGAATTTATCCGTCTTGCGGGCAACAGCGATGCAAAGATCATCAATATCTTAAGCAAACCGGGAATGTTTTTACAGGGATTGACAACGAGAGAACCGGATGACAGCATGATCGAGGTGGCCATTGCTGCGGTAGAAGCAGTTTTTGACTGGAAAGAGTACCAGAGCAGATTGCAGGCGGTTAAGAAGAGTACAAAACGCAAAAAAGTGGCAGAAGAGATGCGTAAAAGCGGCATGACAGCACCGCTGCCGATCGTGGATCCGGCGAATGCTAAGAAAAGAGTGGAACAGAACTTGCTTCTGAGATCAAAAAACGTGAGCAGGAGTATAAGAAACGTGCCGATGAGCGCAAGAAATATATGAAAGAAATGCAAAAGCGTGAGGATGAGATCGCGAAGGTAATGGATGAAGTATCCAAACGTAAGGAAGAGCGTCAAGCGCTTGCACAAGCACAGGAAGAAATGACAGAGGATGAACTTTCCTCCTTAGATCGTTTCTTTGATGATCCGGATGGTGCAAAATCAGATATGGAATCAAAGCCTTCCGTGGATGAGGTGGAAAACGGATGAAAGAGGAAATCCTTACGCTAAAGGAAGCTTTGGCGAAAGCCGTGGACAAATTGCAGCAGATGGAAGTGCCGGATGCCGACATTGATGCATGGTATTTGTTTTCCTATGTGACCGGACTTGACCGTGCGGCATTTTTCCTGCATGGAGAGGAACTGATGGCGGAGCCGGATATGATTCGATACCGCGACCTGGTTACAAAACGTGGGGAACGCATTCCATTACAGCATTTGACCGGTGAGCAGGAGTTTATGGGGCTGGATTTTCATGTGAATGAACATGTACTGATCCCGAGACAGGATACCGAATGTCTTGTAGAACGGGTTCTGCCATATGTAGATGGCAAACGAGTGTTAGATGTGTGTACCGGTTCCGGATGTATTGCGATAGCGATTGCCAAACTTGGTAAACCGCTCATCGTGCACGGAGTAGACATCTCCGAGGAAGCACTTGCAGTTGCCAGACAGAATGCAACAGAACTTAACGCTTCTGTAGAACTGTTTGCGGGGGATCTTATGACAAAGATGGATGGGCAATACGATGTGATCGTATCGAATCCGCCGTATATCCCACCGTCAGTGATAGAGGGATTGATGCCGGAAGTACGATTGCACGAACCGATGCTTGCACTGGACGGTGGACAGGATGGGCTGGAATTTTACCGGAGGATTGCAGGACAGGCGGTCACACGACTGGCGCCAAACGGAAGACTGTTTTTGGAGATCGGATGTGAACAGGCTGCTGCTGTAGCGGAAATATTGCAAAAACAGGGATATCGGGAAGTACAGGTGTTTCAGGATCTTGCCGGTAAAGATCGTATTGTACAATGTATCGTATGAAATAGAATGGAGGAAGAATCATGTTTGATAAATTAGAAGATTTGGTGCGTAGATTGGAAGAGCTTAATATTGAGCTTACGGATCCTGATGTTATCAGTAATCAGGATAAATACCGCCAGCTTATGAAAGAGCAGAATGAGTTGACGCCGATCGTTGAGAAATATCAGGAGTATCGTGCGGCAAAAGATGGTGTGGAAGATAGTCTTGCCATTTTAGAGGAAGAGAACGATGAGGAAATGCGTGAGCTTGCCAAAGAGGAGTTGGCAGAGTGCAAAGCTAAAGTAGAATCCTGTGAACAGGAATTGAAGATTTTGATGTTGCCGAAAGATCCGAATGATGATAAGAACGTTATCGTAGAGATCCGTGGCGGTGCCGGTGGAGATGAGGCGGCATTATTTGCAGCAGATCTGTTCCGTATGTATTCTAAATTTGCCGAGGCAAACCGTTGGAAAGTAGAAGTGATGAGTGCCAATGAAAACGGCATTGGTGGTTTTAAGGAAATTGTCTTTATGGTGCTCGGTCATGGAGCGTATTCCAAGTTAAAATATGAAAGCGGCGTGCATCGCGTTCAGAGAATCCCAACGACAGAATCCGGCGGACGTATTCATACATCGACGGCAACGGTTGCGATCATGCCTGAGGTAGAAGATGTTGAAGTACATGTAGATCCGAACGATTGCAAGATTGATGTATACCGTGCGTCCGGTAATGGCGGACAGTGTGTCAACACAACAGATTCTGCTGTTCGTATTACGCATATCCCTACGGGTATTGTGGTTACCTGTCAGGATGAAATCTCAGCTCAAAAATAAAGACAAGGCGATGAAAGTACTTCGTTCCCGCATCTATGATATGGAGCAGGAAAAGGCGAATAGCGAACAGGCAGCTGAGCCGCAGCCAGGTTGGAACCGGTGATCGTTCCGAAAAGATCCGTACTTATAATTTCCCACAGGGACGTGTGACAGATCACCGAATCAAATTTACCAGCCATCGTCTGGGAGAAATATTAGATGGAGATATCAATGAACTGCTGCAGAACATTATTGCGGCAGATCAGACGAAATTAGCGAAATTAAACGAAAATTAATGGGGGAGAATGGTTATGAGAAAAAAGAAATGGTTACGTGGTGTAATGGCAATGGCGGTAGCGGGGAGTCTGCTTATATCGGCAGCACCGGGAAGCCTGCAGGCACCGAAAGCGTCAGCAGCAGTGAAGCTGACCGGTAAGACCAAAAAGGTTGCTTATCGAAACACTTTTGTTGGAAAACATGGCAGATTACGTGTCAAAGGCACTAAGCTGGTGGATAAAAAAGGCAAAGCGGTACAGCTTCGCGGAATATCAGTCATGGCATCAACTGGGATGTTGGAGAGCCGTTTGTTAATGAAAGCTTTGCGAAATCTGCGGGACGAATGGGGCGTTAATTGTTTTCGTGTTGCAATGTATACCGAGGATTACAATGGATACTGCGTGACAGATACGGCAAGCCGCAAGAAGCTTTTGGCAAAGATCGATACAGCCGTAAAGCCGGCAGAAAGCTTGGCATGTATGTCATCATTGACTGGCATATTTTAAGCGATGGCAACCCGAAGAAAAATCAGTCTAAGGCTAAGGCATTTTTTAAGAAAATGTCGAATAAATATCGAAAAGAAAAACATGTATTTTATGAAATCTGCAATGAACCGAATGGCGGTGTACAGTGGAAGACTATCAAATCGTATGCAAAATCCGTGATCAAGGTGATCCGCAAAGCGGATAAAAACGCGGTAGTCATTGTCGGTACGCCGACATGGAGTCAGGATGTTGATATGGCGGCAAAATCTCCACTCAAAGGAAAAAACATTATGTATGCCTTTCATTTTTATGCAGCGACGCATGGCGATGATCTGCGCGCCAAAGTAAACGCAGCACTTCGCAGCAAATTGCCACTGTTTTGTTCGGAATTTAGTGCGTGTGATGCCAGCGGAAATGGCAATTATGATTTTTCTTCTGCGAATAAGTGGATCAGTCTGATGAATCGTAATAAGATCAGTTATTGCTGCTGGAGTCTTAGCAGCAACAAGCCGGAATCGGCTTCGCTGCTTAAAAGTTCCTGCAAGAAAACAAGCGGATTTAAGACGTCCGATTTATCTAAAATGGGAAGATATATCGTTAAGAAATACCGCAAAAAGTAAGAGAAAGTAAGTAGATAACGGAAAGGCACAAGATTTTCATGCTTAGTAGTAATTCGAATCGTCAGATCAAAGAGTTGATCAAACTGCAGAATCAAGCGAAATATCGCAAAAAAGCGGTATGTTTGTTGCAGAAGGTGCAAAGCTTGTCGCAGAGGCGGCGCATTATGGCAAACTGCAAAAAATATATATTACAGAAAGTTCACAAGGCAGAGAAGAGGAACGTATTCAGTCGTTGTTAGAGGAGTTCCCATATGAAGTTGTATCTGAAGAAGTCTTTGCGGAGATCACGGATACGGTTACACCGCAGGGCGTTTTGGGATTGGTGCAGATGCCCAAATATACGATGGGGAAATTTTGAACGCGAACAATCAACAGTTTTTATTGTTAGATGATCTGCGTGACCCCGGCAACTTGGGAACCATTATGCGAACAGCAGAGGGAGCCGGTATGGCAGCAGTGCTCATGAGCAAAGGGACAGTTGATCTGTTTAATCGAAAGTAGTCCGTGCGACAATGGGAGCCATCTTTCGAATGCCGTACTGTTATGTGGAAGATCTGCCGGCGCTTGCAGAAAAACTGCGAGAGCAGGGGATCGCAGTATATGGAACAGCCATGGAAGGCAGCGTTAACCATGCGGATCGATACCGTTGTATTCTACCAGATTACAGATCCGAAGATGTTCTGCTACGGGTAGCGAACCCGATCATGGCAATCGAGAATCTGACAGCGACCACTCTTCGTAACATCATTGGTGATCTGGAACTGAACTTGACCAGACACTGACATCAAGAGAGACGATCAATACGAAGATGCGAGCATCTCTTGATGTGGCAACGGATCCATGGGGAATCAAAGTCAATCGTGTGGAACTGAAAAATATCATTCCACCGGCAGCAATCCAGGATGCAATGGAGAAACAGATGAAAGCAGAACGTGAAAGACGTGAAGCTATTCTCCGTGCAGAAGGTGAAAAGAAATCTACTGTCCTTGTTGCAGAAGGTGCGGTGGAATGGTTTGACAAATGAATACCATCCAACGCAAATGTTAGCAGATCTTCTGACGATCAAAGAGCATTTAGGACGTTTGGAAGGCGTTAAGCTGGTATATATGGGCGATGCCAGATATAATATGGGTAATTCACTGATGATCGCTTGTGCTAAAATGGGAATGCATTTTACGGCATGTACTGCAAAGGAATATTTCCCGAATCAGGCATTGGTAGAACAGTGTGAACAGTACGCCAGTGAATCCGGTGGTTCCATCACGCTGACAGAGGATACAATGACCGGAACAAAAGATGCAGACGTTATTTACACGGATGTCTGGGTATCGATGGGTGAGCCGGACGAAGTTTGGAAAGAGCGTACCTTGGCGTTGTCACCATATCAGGTAAACGCAAAGGTTATGCAGAATGCCGGAGAACAGGCGCTATTTATGCATTGCCTTCCAGCTTTCCATGACTTAAAGACCAAAATTGGCAAAGAAGTATATGAGAAATTTGATTAAAAGAACTTGAAGTTACAGATGAAGTATTTGAATCAAGCAATCGGTAGTATTTGACGAAGCAGAAAATCGCATGCATACGATCAAAGCGGTGATGGTTGCAACATTAGAGAGGCGTGATCTTTATGAGATCGAAGATATTACGGGAACTGATGGATCATTCGGACACATTTGTGTCCGGACAGAAATTATGTAAAACGTTTGGCGTGAGCATACAGGCAGTTTGGAAAAACATTTGCTGTCTGAAAGAACTTGGCTATGACATTGAATCGGTTACTAATAAAGGCTATCGCTTAATAAGTAAACCGGATATATTGTATGGTCCTGAGATTGAGGCATATTTGGAAGAGGAAAGTTTCTGTCAAAAAGTCGAATGTCATGATAGCATTGACTCGACAAACATCCGAGGCAAACAACTTGCAGAATTGGGAGAAGCTGAGGGAACATTGACCGTAGCCGATCGGCAGACAGCGGGACGCGGACGCAGAGGCCGCAATTGGATTTCTGAATCCGGTGTTGGTATTTATATGACTTACGTATTAAGACCGACAGTTCAGCCGGCACATGTGTCAGGGATCACATTATTGGCAGCATTGGCAATGTGTGAAGCAACTTATCAGAATGCGACGTGCTTCCACAGATCAAATGGCCCAACGATGTCATCATTGATGGCAAAAAGATATGTGGTATTCTGACGGAAATGAGTTCAGAAGTTCAGTATGTGCATTATGCCGTAATGGGTATCGGAATCAATGCTAACAAAGAAAAATTCGATGAGACATTAAAGGACAAGGCGACCAGCATTTATCTGTCAACAGGCAAAAAAGTAAACAGAGCTAAGTTTACAGCGGCTTTTTGCAGATGCGTTTGGTGGTTATTACAGACGATATATGCAGGACGGAGATCTGTCTGCGTTTGTGGAAGAGTATGATGAATTGCTTGCCAATAAAGACAAAGAAGTGATCATCTACCATGGCATGGTTGAGGATGCCACGCCGGACAAAATATCACGGGGTATTGCACGTGGCATTGATAAAGACGGAGCACTGTTAGTTGAGATCGATGGCAGCGTCACACCGGTCATGTCCGGAGAAGTATCGATAAGGGGGGGGTACAGGGATATGTCTGAAAAGGAACCGGTTGTCTTATGTGCAGCGAGTTCTTATGAACAAAAATACTACCTGAACGAAGCGTTTAGCGGATTACCTACAGCAGTCAAAGAGGAATTGCAAGTCATGTGTGTGTTGTATACGGCAGACGTTGGCGGTATTTTTGACACTGCAGTTTGACGAAGATGGCAATTTACAGTTTCAGGTGACTTCTGCGGATGATGATTTTCTGTTTGATGAGATCGGCAGTGTGCTCAAGATCAAGCAGTATCAGGCAGAAAAACAGGAGTTGTTAGAGGCTCTTGAATTATATTATAGAATAAAAATACTTGGTGAAAAGGTCGATTTCGACTAATGGAGGACAGCTATGTTATTGGCAGTAGATGTTGGAAATACAGATATTACATTTGGATTGTTTCGTGAGAGTGAATTGATCACGAGATTTCGAGTCACAGTAAAAGTACCGCGCAGCTCGGACGAGTATGGCGAGTTGATCTGTGCGATACTGCAGCAGAAAGGATACTCTCCGGAAGATGTAAATGAAGTGATCATTGCATCTGTTGTGCCGAAGATCATGTACTCTTTTACAAGTGGCATCATCAAGTATCTACATTGTCATCCGCTGGTAGTCGGAGCCGGAATAAAGACCGGAATACGTATAGAAACTGCCAATCCAAAAGAAATCGGACCGGATCGTATTGTAGATGCAGTCAGTGCCTATGAACAGTATGGCGGACCGATTATTGTTGTTGATTTTGGAACAGCGACAACATATGATATTGTTACTGCAGAGGGGGCATTTCTAGGTGGTGTGATCAGTCCCGGAATACGCATTTCTGCGAACGCGTTGTGGAATAATACAGCGAATCTGCCGGAAATTGAGATCAAATGCCCGGGGGTTTCTATTGCAAAAAGATACGATCACATCAATGCAGGCAGGACTGTTTTTTGGCACGATCGGTCAGTCGGAGTACATTATTCGAAAGATCAAAGAAGAGTCAGGCTTCTTGGATGCGAAAGTTGTCGCAACCGGAGGACTTGGGAAGATCATTTCAGAGCATACGGACGAGATACAGGTGTATGACAGCGATCTGACACTTCGAGGTCTACAGATTATCTATGATAAGCAGAAGAAATAATAAAATTGGAGTGTTATGCGTAGTTTTAAGATAGGAAACGTATTGATTCCCGGCAATTTAATATTAGGACCAATGGCAGGTGTAACAGATCTGCCATTTCGTTTGTTATGCAAGGAGCAGGGAGCTGATCTTGTCTACACGGAGATGATCAGTGCAAAAGGAATATATTACAATAACAAAAATACAGAAAAGCTATGGGAAATCGCGGATGAAGAGCATCCGGCAGCATTGCAGTTGTTTGGCTCAGATCCGGATCTGATGGCAGAAATGGCACGTAAAATTGATTACCGTAATTTTGATATTTTAGATATTAATATGGGGTGCCCGGTGCCGAAAGTGGTTAACAATGGCGAGGGTTCAGCGTTGATGAAAACTCCGGAGCTGGCAGCTAAGATCATTCGCAAAGTATCACAGGCAAGTTCAAAGCCTTTGACCGTTAAATTTCGCAAAGGCTTTACCGAGGATACCGTCAATGCAGTCGAATTTGCCAAGATGGCAGAACAGAATGGTGCAGCAGCCATTGCGGTACATGGACGCACCAGAGAACAGTATTATAGTGGAAAAGCAGATTGGGATATCATTGCGCAGGTCAAAGAAGCAGTAACAATCCCGGTGATAGCCAGTGGAGATATTTTTTCAGCAGAAGATGCAATCAAATGCTTGGAGCAGACTAAATGTGATGGGCTCATGTTGGCTCGTGGTGGTCGAGGTAATCCGTGGCTGTTTGCTGAGATCAAACAGGCACTCATGCAGTACGATGCCGGAGAAGAGATACAAATCTCGAAACCACAGCTTTCAGAGGTGGTTGAAATGATACGTCGTCATGGTAGAATGCAGGTGGAATACAAAGGCGAAACAATGGGGATGCGGGAGATGCGAAAGCACATAGCATGGTATACGACAGGATATCCGCATTCGGCAGCAATTCGCAGAGAAGCAAACTTTATTGAGACGTATGAACAACTGGAAAAGCTTTGTGATAAGATACTAGCCGACAGCAAGTCATGATTAGTGAGTTTGCGCTTGTAATTCGTTACTTAATGAAGTAAACTGCTATAAGAAATAAATTATACAGGAGGCTAATCAAAATGGATTACGGTTTGATTGGTGGAAAGCTGGGACACAGTTATTCCAAAGATATTCACGAGATGTTGGCAGATTATACATATGATCTATGTCCTTTGACAAAAGAGGAATTTGTGCCTTTCATGGAGCAGCATGCATTCCGGGCAATCAATGTCACCATTCCTTACAAACAGGATGTTATTCCTTACCTGGACAGCTTAGATGACAATGCAAAGGCTATCGGTGCAGTCAATACGATCGTAAATAAAGATGGTCGTTTGGAAGGCCACAATACAGATTTCTCCGGTTTTATGTATATGTTAAAGAAACATAACATTTCCGTAAAAGGAAAGAAATGTGTTGTTCTAGGAGATGGAGGTGCTTCTAAAGCAGTCGTTGCTGTATTAAAAAGATGGAAGCCAAAGAAGTTGTTATTGTTGATATTATCAAGACAGCATCTGCAATCACTTATGAAGAATGCTTTGCGAAACATACAGATGCTGAATTTATTGCAAAATACAAGTCCGGTTGGTATGTATCCAAGCCGTGATGCCAGTCCGGTTGATCTAACACGTTTCCCGGAATGTGAAGCAGTAGTTGATGTTATTTATAATCCATTGGAGACAAAGTTAGTTGCTCAGGCAAGAGAGCTTGGAATGACTGGCGTTAATGGATTGGAAATGCTTGTAGCACAGGCGTTGTATGCGGTAGAGTTTTTCTTGGACACAAAGTTAGACGAAGCCAAGATTGATGAAGTATATCACAAAATCTATGAAGAGAAAGTGGGAGAGCAATAAAAGCTAATCTCGTTGTACTGAAAGTGGAGAGCAATAAAAAGTTAATCTCGTTGGATTGAAAATGGGAGAGCAATAAAAGTTAATCTCGTTGGATTGAAAGCGGGAGAGTAATAAGAGCTGCAACTGTATATATCTTGCATAAATGCAGCGATTATTATATAATCTAATTTTGGGTAAGATGATAAAGAACAAAGATGTCTGATGCCTTTGCGGCATAAGCGGACATAAACGATTAATGGAGGTCAAAAATGAGTAAAAAACCAGTTGTTTTGATGATTCTTGATGGATATGGTTTGAATGACAAGACGGAAGGCAATGCGATTGCCATGGCAAATACGCCGGTAATGGACAAGCTGATGGCAGAATGCCCTTGGCAGCCGGGTCTTGCCAGCGGTCTTGCAGTTGGTCTGCCGGATGGTCAGATGGGTAACCCGAGGTAGGTCATATGAATATCGGCGCCGGACGCATTATTTATCAGGATCTGACTCGTATCACCAAAGCAATTGAAGATGGTGATTTCTTTGAAAATAAAGTATTACTGCAGGCAGTAGAAAATGTGAAAAAGAACGGTTCCGATCTGCATTTATTCGGACTTGCTTTCCGATGGTGGCGTGCACAGCCACAACACACATCTGTATGCCTTGTTAGAGCTTGCTAAGAAAAAACGATGTAAAAAATGTATATGTTCACTGCTTCTTAGATGGTAGAGATACACCACCGGCATCCGGCAAAGATTATGTTGCTGAGTTGCAGGCTAAAATGGATGAGATCGGAGTAGGTCAGATCGCAAGTGTTCATGGACGTTATTATGCAATGGACCGTGACAACAACTGGGATCGTGTAGAAAAGCCTATAAAGCATTGGTTGAAGGTGTTGGCAATAAAGCAGCCGATGGAGTGCAGGCAGTTGCAGATTCTTATGCAGCGGACGTAACAGATGAGTTTGTTGTTCCTACAGTTGTTGAGAAAGACGGCAAACCAGTCGCAACGATCAAAACCAAATGATTCAGTGATCTTTTTCAATTTCCGTCCGGATCGAGCTCGCGAGATGACGCATGCATTTTGTGATGAGCAGTTTGATCATTTTGAGCGTGCCAATGGATTTATGCCACTTACTTTTGTGTGTTTCAAGGATTACGATGAGACAATTGCCAACAAGCTTATCGCGTTTGAAAAAGAAAATATCGTAGATACATTTGGCGAGTATCTTGCAGCGAATGGCAAGAAACAGCTTCGTCTTGCAGAGACTGAGAAATATGCGCATGTTACATTTTTCTTTAACGGCGGTGTAGAAGAGCCAAATAAAGATGAAGAGCGTTCCTTGGTAAAATCTCCTGCAGTTGCTACTTATGATCTGCAGCCTGAGATGAGTGCTCCGGAAGTCAGCAAACGTCTTAATGAGGCAATTGCATCCGATAAATATGATGTGATCGTGATCAACTTTGCAAATCCGGATATGGTCGGACACACAGGGAGTGATCCCGGCAGCAGTGAAAGCAGTTGAAACAGTTGACCAGTGCGTAGGTACTGCAGTAGAAGCAATTAAAAAAGCAGACGGAGTATTGTTTATCTGTGCAGACCACGGAAACGCAGAGAAGATGATCGATTATGAGACAGGAGAGCCTCATACCGCACATACCACCAATCCGGTTCCTTTTGTGCTTGTTAATTATGATGAAGCATACACGCTACGCGAGGGCAATGTTTGGCAGATATTGCGCCTACTTTGCTTGAGATCATGGGATTGCCACAGCCGGCTGAGATGACTGGCGAGTCTCTTCTTCTTAAAAAATAAGAATCAGCTTGCTATTTCATAGACAATATGCTATGATAGTATTTGTTGGAAACTGCGTATAGACAGTTTCAAAAGAGATTTTCAGACGGCGAACTGCGGGTAGCAGATAACCGTAAAACACAGAATGGAGGAAGTTTTCAATGATTCATACACTGCATACTATTTTATTGTTGGTATATATTCTTGTATGTTGCGTTTTGACAGTAATCGTACTGATGCAGGAGGGCAAGCAGGCAGGACTTACCGGAGCGATCAGCGGTGCCGCTGAGACATACTGGGGTAAGAACAAGGGCCGTTCCATGGAAGGTGGATTAGAGCTTGCAACAAGGATTCTTGCTGTTGTGTTTGTCGTGCTTTCATTAATTCTCAATCTGAAGATATTTCAGTAGAGCATGATAATGGAGTGATAACAGTATGGTTGTTGTTTTGAGAGAGCGTGCTGCTAAAGCGATGGCAGTATGGTCGTTGTTTTGGTGGAATATGTTACTAAAGCGATGACAGTTTCGCCGTTGTAAACAAATGCATTATTACAGGGATTGCCGATTGGCAATCCCTTTTTTCAAAATGGAGGATCTGTATGAAAAAAGAAGAGTTCGATAATAAAAAGAAATTAGTATATGATTTTTGTTACAGACAAAGAATATAAGCCGATGTCTGTAAAGGAAATGGCGATGGTATTACAGGTGCCTGCCGCAGAAAAAGAAAGATCTGCGCCGCGTGGTCGAGGCATTGTGCGAGGAAGGCAAGATCCATATCAGTCAGCGTGGAAAAGTGCGGCCACTGGCCGACAATCTGCTTACCGGCCGCTTTATGGCAACACAGAAAGGGTTTGGATTTGTCCGTGTTGAGGGAGAAGAGGAGGACTACTTCATCCCGGCGCATCAAGTGATGAATGCACTCGACGGAGATACTGTGCGCATTTCCGTAGACGATAAGCAACGTGGCAAACGTAAAAGAAGCAACGGTTGTGAGCGTATTAGAGAGAGCCTCAACAATCTTAGTGGGAACGTATTCCAATAGTAAAAGCTTCGGTTTTGTCGTTGCTGACAACCATAAGTTCACCAAAGATATTTATATTCCAAAGGCAGAAAGCAAAGGTGCTGTCACCGGTCATAAAGTTGTTGTAGAAATTACGGACTATGGCAGTGAAAATCACAACCCGGAAGGCAGAATATTGGAAATTATAGGTCATATCAATGATCCCGGTGTTGATATTTTATCTGTGATCAAAGCGTATGGTCTGCCGGAAGAGTATCCGGATGCAGTGATGGATCAAGTTGCGGGGATTGATGACGAAGTACCGGAAGAACAAAAGAAAGGACGCGTAGATTATCGCTCTTTGCAGACGGTAACGATTGACGGTGAAGATGCCAAAGATCTTGATGATGCAATAACCTTGACTAAAGAAGGAGACATATATCATCTGGGTGTTCATATTGCGGACGTCAGTCAGTATGTAACAGAGTCCTCTGCATTAGATAAGGAAGCCCTTAAACGAGGAACCAGTGTATATTTAGTCGATCGCGTTATTCCTATGCTGCCCCATAAGCTGTCAAACGGAATATGTTCATTAAATCAGGGAACAGATCGTCTTGTTCTTTATCCTGTATGATGGACATCAATGCCAAAGGTGAGATCATAAAACACCGCATAGAGGAAACTGTGATCAACGTCGATCGTCGAATGTCCTACACAAGTGTTCATGCGATTGTTGAATTGCAGGATCCTGAGGAGCGCAAAGAATATGAAAAACTGATACCGATGTTTGAACTGACGTATGAGCTGGCATCTATTTTGCGCAAGCGTCGTGATAAACGTGGATCTATAGATTTTGATTTTCCGGAAAGCAAGATCACATTGGATTCCAAAGGAAAACCGATCGATGTAGCAGAATACGAGCGCAATAATGCACATCGTATTATTGAAGAATTTATGTTGGCGGCAAATCAGACCGTTGCGGAAGATTACTATTGGCAGGAACTTCCTTTTTGTGTATCGTACACACGAAGCACCTGACAGCGAAAAGATATTACAGCTCGGCATATTTATCAATAATTTTGGATATACCATTAAGACTGGTGCGGAGGATGAAATACATCCAAAGGAACTGCAAAAGTTGATCTCCAAAGTGGAAGGAACGCCAGAGGAGGGACTCATCAGTCGACTGACGCTGCGTTCTATGAAACAGGCAAAATATACGACAGGATGTGAAGGACACTTCGGACTGGCAATGAAATATTATTGCCACTTTACGTCGCCGATCCGCCGTTATCCGGATCTGCAGATCCATCGTATTATCAAAGAAAATCTACACGGTGCCTTGACAGACAAGCGGATCAGTCATTATGAACAGATACTGCCGGAGGTGACGGCAGAGGCAAGTAGACTGGAGCGAAGGGCAGATGATGCGGAGCGTGAAGTTGAAAAAATGAAAAAAGCGGAATATATGGAGCAATTTATCGGTGAGACATTCGACGGTGTGATTTCCGGCGTGACGAGCTGGGGTATGTATGTAGAACTTCCGAATACGATCGAGGGTATGGTGCGTGTTGCAGACATTCCGGGAGACTATTATTATTTTGAGGAAGAGCGCTATCAAATGGTTGGAGAGAAGACAGGCAAAATATATAAGCTTTGGCCAGAAAGTGCGCGTGACCGTGTCGGCAGTAGACAAGCTGCTTCGCACGATCGACTTCGAATTGAATGAGGAGGACGAAAACGAACATGGCGAAGAAACTGATCGCGAACAATAAAAAGGCGTATCATGATTATTTTATCGATGAAAAATATGAAGCAGGGATATCTCTTGCCGGAACAGAAGTGAAATCTCTGCGTATGGGCAGATGCAGTATAAAAGAAGCATTCATTCGCATCGAACACGATGAGGTATTTGTGTACAATATGCACATCAGTCCTTATGAAAAAGGAAATATCTTTAACAAAGATCCGCTGCGCGTGCGTAAATTATTGCTGCATCGCCAGGAAATCCGCAAGATCCAAGGGCATATTACGCAGAAGGGTTATACGATCGTGCCACTAAGCGTGTATTTCAGCGGCAGCCTGGTCAAAGTCGAAATTGGCTTAGCAAAAGGTAAGAAATTGTATGACAAACGACAGGATATTGCCAAGAAAGATCAACGGCGTGAGGCAGAACGTAAATTCAAAGTAAGTAATCTGTATTAATGAATTACGATAGTATTGAATTGAATATTGTAAAAAGTGGATGAAATCTTTTCATTTATTGTGCGTGTCAAACAGCCGATTTTAACGAAGTTATTTTGCACAAAAAAACAAATTATTAATAAAAAATCGGCAGAATTACTTCGATAAAATTCTGGAAAAAATTTAAGAAACAAAGCATCTGTTTTATTGTATGATTTATACAAAATCAGCCGATTAAAACATTATTTGTTGGATAAAATGTATGGATACCAACATGAATTTTAAAAAATGGAAAAAACCGAAAAACAACATGACAGATTTTAAAGTTGACAACACAAAAGTCATGTATTAAAATAACACTCGGCTGATTGAAATGTGAACAAAATGTGTTTTGTATGTCGAAAAAATACATAATATGTCATTTCGAAACAGGATGACAAAAGGTTTTGCATAATGACGAAAGCAAGCACATGTTGTGACGCAGGCAGACTGCCGGAGGGAGATGACGACTTGATAGATTTTCACACACACATCTTGCCACGTATTGACGATGGGAGCGGTAGCTCACAGGAATCTTTAGAACTTTTGTCTCTTGAGAAAGAGCAGGAGTTGATCGGATCGTTTTTACACCACATTTTTATGCGGGGAAGGATTCGGTAGAAAATTTTCTGGATCGACGTGAGAAATCATATCAACGCTTGCTGTTCCGAATGGAAGAGAAGGGCATCGAGCCTCCAGTATTTTACAAGGGTGCTGAGGTGTATTATTTCGCAGGCATGGGCAAAGCAGAGATGGTTCCGGAGCTTTGTATCGAAGGAACGAATATTCTCTTATTAGAAATGCCGTTTGCACAGTGGGATAAAGGAGTGGTTGAGGACGTAAAGTTTCTTGTACAGAAGCGAAAGCTTACCTTGATCATTGCACACATTGAGCGTTATTATCCATTTCAAAAGACAAAAAATATTGGGAAGCCGTATTTGATCTTCCGGTGTATACGCAGATCAATACAGAGAGTTTCCTGTCATGGCGAACCAGACACAGGGCGCTTGGGTTTTTAAAATCCGGTGACTATGAGGTAATACTTGGATCGGATTGCCATAACATGAAAACGAGGCTGCCTAATCTGCAGGAGGGCAGAAACGTCATAGCCTGCAAGCTTGGTGCACAGTATTTGCAAGAAATTGATGCACTGGGAGAAAGGATCTTACCATAATGGAAGATAAGCGTGTAGGGAAGAGTAATCGATCGAAGGCGATATGCATTACGGTTATTGTACTGTTGTGTATCGGTCTGACGGGCTTATTCTTAATGGAATATCGTTCCGGCAATACGAACCGGAAACAAAAAGGCTCGAAGAACCGCACAGCAGAGCAAACGGAGCAGCCAATTGATTGGGATTCCTTCAGAAAGTCAAACTTAACCATCATAAATACGGGTTATTACATAAAGTAACTTCATGGTTGATCATCGGAACAGATGTCAGTGGCAATCAAGATGGCATCGGCGAGGATTATCAGGGTGCCATGGCAGATTTTATGTTATTGGTCGTATTTGATGAGGAGAATCATTCCTATGGAATGTTGCAGCTTAACCGTGATACCATGACGGAAATTCATCTATTGGACAACAAAGGTGAAGGCGAGGCAACAGCAGATATTCAGTTGTGTACAGCACACTGGTATGGAGGCAATAGACAGCAGGGATGTGAAAACACGATCACTGCAGTGTCTCATTTGCTTGGCGGCGTACCGATTGATGGTTATTATGAACTTCCAATGAAAGCAATACCGGTCCTTAATAAACAGGTTGGTGGTGTTACCGTAACGTTGGAAGACGACTTTTCAAGCGTGGATGCGGCAATGGTGAAGGGCAAGACAATCACATTATCAGATTCACAAGCGTTTCACTATATTCACGACCGTTATGGAGTTGGAGATGAAGAAAACACATCACGAATGAGAAGACAAAGACAGTATATGAGTGCATTTGCGGACAAGGCAAAGCAGAAGATTGCTGAAGATAATCAGTTCGCAGCAACATTACTCAATGCATTAGACTCATATGCAATATCCGAAATTAATCAAAATGATTTGATGCATTATTTAGACACAATTAATGAGTACCAATCCCAGGGAATGCGTACGATAGATGGCAAATTAAAGCTGGGCAAGGCGTTAGGAGATGGCTTAGAACACAGAGAATTTTATGCGGATGCAGCATCAATTGAGCAAATAGTCAAAAAATTATATCCGCTGATGGAACAGCCTAAGACAAATAAATAGCATTCTAATCTGCCATACAGAGTTTCAAGAAATAGTGCTGAGGTAATAATGGCATATTATGGGAGATCAGAGATATACACAGAGCATGTTGATAAGGGAGCTTAAATGAGTAAGTTAAGGGACAAAATTCAAATCCAGGACCAAGACAGCGAAGAAGTAGAAATTGACTTATTGGAGTTATTTCAATATTTTCGCTCACAAATTTTAATATTGATCATTGCATTGTTAGTCGGTGGTGTTGCTGCAGGAGCAATCACGCACTTCCTGATCACACCAAAGTATCAGGCAACATCAAAGTTATATGTAGTATCAGCATCCAATAACAAGATCGTTGATTTGAATGACTTGAACATCGGTACCTCTCTTTCGGAGGATTATACTGAGTTGATCAAGATCCGTCCAATCTTAGAGGATGTTATTAAGGATTGCAACCTTGACTACGAATATGAGGAGCTGCTTGAAATGCTGACGATCGCACCGGTGGGTGAGACTCGTATTTTGGCGATCACGGTAGAGAGCACCTCAGCAAAAGAGGCAATGACGATCGCAAACAGCGTAGCAGCGACAGCGGTAACGTATCTGCCGAAGCTGATGGAGACAACGGCTCCGAACATTGCTGAAAAGGCAGTGCTTCCGGAAGGACCATGTTCGCCGAATCTGGTTAAGAATATCGCAATCGGTGCTATTGGAATGTTAGTGCTTGTGATGGCAGTGCTTACTGTATTATTCCTGATGGACGATACGATGCGATCTGCAGAAGAGGTTGAGAAAGCCTTTGGTGTAATGCCGCTTACCGTTATCCCTGAGGGTGATATTGCAGAAATTTCCGATAAAAAGAGAGGAAGAGATCGCTAAGGAGAAGAAGAAAGCTCACAAAGAGCGCAAGAAAGCCAGAAAGCAAAAAGGAAAAAAGACGATCAGAAGCAAGAACAAAACAAATAATGCAGAAAGCACAGCGCTTATGCAGTCAATAAAAACGAAACAAACCGTTAGATAGCACGAAAACACAAAGGAGAGTGCGAGATGAATGAAGTAACCATAGGAAATATGCCGACGCTGCCATATGCAGTAGAGGAAGCGGTCAACAGACTGCGTATCAACATCAGTTTCCTGGGAAGCGATATTAAAAAAAAGATTATGGTAATTAGTACTATGCCAGACGAGGGAAAATCGTTTGTAACGATGCAGCTTTTGGCGTCAGATGGCAGAATCCGGAACACCGTCGATCCTGTTAGATGCCGACCTTCGTAAGTCCGTCATGACAGACAAATATGACATTACAATGAATGATGGCAGTGAAGTCTGGGGTACTTCTTATATATTGGCACATGACATCCCAATTCAGGATGCTGTGTTACATACACAGATATCCGGTGGAGATATTCTGCCGAATGTCAAAAACGTTGTCAATCCATCCATGTTGATGGAGAGCAAACAGTTTGAAAATATGTTGAATACTATGGCTGATATGTACCGCTACGTATTCATCGATGCACCTCCACTCAACCTCGTATCCGATGGCGAGAAGATCGGTTCCCTCTGTGATGGAGCGATTCTCGTAGTACGTGGTGGGTTTACACAGAAGAAAATGGTGCGCAACCCATTCGACAGCTGGAAAGAGCAGGCTGTCCGGTACTTGGTATCGTACTTAACCGTGTCGCTGGTAACCGAGGAAGCTATTACTACAAGAAGTATGGCGGCAAGAAATACGGTTATGGATATGGTTACGGCTATTATGGCAGTAACAGCAAGGGTAATGAATATTATTACGCCTCCAAGTAATTATGGGCTGTCAGCATTGGTGTTATTGACACCTCAATGATATGACAGCAGAGAGGAACCAATCGGTTCATATGACTATGCTGGGTCTACTGTTCCTATTTTGGGGAACGGTTTACTCATAGATGATTCCGAATACGAAAGGAGGGAAAAAAATGACAATGAAGGCAATGAAGAAAGTATTAGTAAGTGCTTTAGCAGCAGCATTAGTAGTTACAGCAGCAGCTCCTGCAGGTGCAGCTACATCTCCAGTAAAGGCTCCAAAGGCTATTAATGGAAAGGCTACCGTTAAGGGTGTTACTGTTAAGACTTCCAAGAAGGGTACAGCAACTGTTACAGCTGTTAAGTCTAAAAGGCTACAGTTAAGGTTGCAGCAACTATCAAGGTTAAGGGTGTAACATACAAGGTTACTGCTATCGGCGCAAATGCATTCAAGAACTGCAAGAAGGTTAAGAAGATTTCCGTAGGAAAGAACGTTAAGACCATCGGCAAGAATGCATTCAAGGCTGCAAGAAGCTCAAGACTATCACTTTAGCTAACAAGAAGGTTACCATCAAGAAGGGTGCTTTTGCTGGTCTTAACACAAAGAAGATCACTATTAAGGCTCCTAAGATGAGCAAGAAGGCTCTCAAGAAGTTCAAGAAGGCTCTCAAGAAGGCAGGCTTCAAGGGTAAGGTAAAATAATTTATCGTACCGTCTAAGGTGAGTGTCGGGGCAGGTTGTTTGCAAATCGGAGAAATCTGATTTGTAAGCAATTTGTTTTCTTTTTTTCAAAATAAGAGGTTATTCATGTTGCAGACCATGATAATGGTTAACTGCACTGGTGACAGGGGCGTATAAGACAATAGATATCTGAACATTAATAAGAACAAAAAGTCACATCAGTGGGTATAATGATAGCAGTTTATGATAAATTCAACTGCAAGAGAATGAAATTGAAAAATAATTCTGTAGGAAATAACCTATAGTTTATATGTAGTATAGATGACAACGAATGGTAAGGCGTGGGGGAACATAAGCGTATCGCTACAGATAAAAGGAAGGTGAGAGAATGTACAGACGTAAAGCAAAAGGCTGGTATAAACATATCGACTTTATAATATTAGACATAATCTGTTTGGAACTCTCATTCTTAATTGCATATGTTATTCGTCATGGTGCGGTGAATCCGTATCATTTTCAACTATATCGTAGTGCAGCGATCGTGCTTGGATTTATTGATTTTGTATTGTTTCTTTGTATGCAATACATGCAAAAATGTATTAAAGCGCGGAATGCTTCAGGAACTGTATGCAACCGTCAAACATGATGTGTACGTCATTTTGGCGTTTACTCTATATTTGTTTGCAGTGCAAAACGCACAGCCATTCTCGCGAATCGTGCTGTTTCTGTGTGCCGCATTTTACATGCCGATTTCTTATGTGACAAGGCTTATTATGAAAGAAGCGGTCAACAAGATGCATCGCAGTGGTGATAAACCGGCATTACTTATCGTATCGACGTCGGATGCCATATACGAGACGTTGAAAACGATGGGGACACATATTATCAGCTATATACGGTGCGCGGTATCGTTATATTAGATAAAGATATGATCGGCAAGCAGATCAAAGGTATTCCGGTCGTAGCGTCAGAAAGCACCGTCATAGAGTATGTCTGCAGGGGTTGGGTGGATGAATTATTTATGGCGTGTCCTCATAATTATAAAACGCGCAGGGAGTTGGTGGCACAGTTCGTCGATATGGGCATCGTCGTGCACGAAAACTTGTTTGAAAACAAGGAACTCATTCTTAATCGTCAGATGGTAGAGCATATGGGCGGTTATACTGTGCTAACGACAACCTTAAACTATGCATCCGGCAGAGATTTGTTCCTCAAGCGATTGATCGACATTTGCGGAGGAATTGTTGGATGTATCATTACCGGAATCTTATTTGTAATCCTGGCACCGTTAATCTATATTCAGTCGCCGGGACCGATCTTCTTCTCACAGGAGAGAGTTGGTAAGAACGGTAAGCGATTCAAGATCTATAAGTTTCGCAGTATGTACCTCGATGCAGAGGAGCGCAAGCAGGAGCTTATGGAGCAAAAACCGTGTAGAAGACGGCATGATGTTTAAGCTGGAGTTCGACCCCTCGTATTATCGGCTGCAAAAAAGCGTGCTGATGGCACGATCAAGAAAGGGTCGGTAACTATATCAGAGACTGGAGTCTCGATGAATTTCCACAGTTCTTCAACGTACTCAAAGGTGATATGAGCATCGTTGGAACACGTCCACCAACAATGGACGAATGGGGAAAATACGAAATCCATCACCGTGCAAGACTTGCAACCAAACCGGGAATCACCGGAATGTGGCAGGTCAGTGGACGAAGTGATATCACCGACTTCGAAGAAGTCGTGGCACTCGATACGAAGTACATCAATGACTGGAGCATTGGACTTGATATTAAGATCCTGTTCAAGACGGTGTTAGTAGTGCTGCATCGTGAAGGTGCGATGTAGGTGAGAGTGGTTAAGTGATCACATCTTGAGAGTGTGAAGCTATGTAAGAGTGGTTATGGTGCGGCTTGTGAAAGGGCCGCTTCATGATATAAATATTATACGTTGTGTTTTGAGAAGTGTGCCTTTCCCGAGGTACACTCTCAAAGTATCTAAGCGCAATTGCCTGTAGAGACGCGTCCCTGCAAGCAGCGTATACGTAAGTTACAAAATCTGATTGAGTAATCGTCGCATTGTCGCGTTATGAGAGTAGGATGGTTATATTTGCTGATGATTTTCTATTCATTGCTTATTTTTTGGAGCATTTGATAGGAAGTGGCGGAGCATACCCTTTTTCGGTACATAATACCGGAACTGTACCAATTCTTCAATATGTGAAATGCGACAGCACAGATCAGAACATGATTTGTGCTTTTTTCGTGCAAAAAACGAAAGCAGTTAAACATTGGTAACTCAAACTTTGCACATTCAAAGTTTTTGCCAGGTCACATATTGCTTATTGTGTCAGCAATAAATATGATGTTTTGCAGCCGACAAGCTAACTTGTTCTGCTAGCAGCGAACTAAGATAATTGCCGCAGAACGCAGAGTTTTTTGAGTGATTTCTTATTTTGTTAAGTCTCTGATGAATACATGCCTGAAGGATGTCTGAGATGTCCCGGTTTAGCAAGGTATCATCCATTTTTGGACGGGACGCTTTCGCTACGATGCGCTACGTCACGTTACTTAATGTCTCTGAAATACGAGACAAAAGTAACGACGAGCGCAAAGTCCCTTTCAAAAATGATGATTACCTTGCTTCCGGGACTTCGAGTTTCCGAAGGGCATGTAAATCAATCATCAGAGACAACAAAATTTAGAAATCACAAAAAACGAAAATGCGGCAAGGCAATTATTATAGTTTCTCTGCTAGCAGAAAGCGCTATGTTGTGGCTGCAAAACACTTAGTATTCTTTTGACATAATAAGCAATATGTGACGATATGATATTTTTGAAGTGCAAAGTTTGAGTTAATAACGCTAAGGCCGGATGCGTGTTATATCACGCAGATCAGGTTTACGGAGTGAATGGAGGATTCGTATGTGGTATGTAATGCAGGTGCAGACAGGTAATGAAGAAATGATCATAAAGTTGTGCGAGCAGGTGATCAATACCAAGAAGTATGAACGAATCTTCCTGCCGAAATGCGTAACACTTAAGAAACGTCATGGCGAGTGGAAAGAACTGATCCAGACGCTCTTTCCCGGCTATATCTTTATTGATACCGACGAGAATCGCATTACAGACATTATTCGTGCCTGCTATGCGATTCCGGAAGTGACGAAAAGTGCTTCGCAGCGCCGAGAACTTTACGCCGATCCATGAGTTAGAACAGACATATCTGCGGGGAATGATGGATGACGAAGACATCGTACGACCATCGGTCGGCTACCAGGTTGGCGAGCACGTTGAAATCCTAAGCGGTCCACTTCGCTATGGACATGCCAAGATCTGCTACGTCGATCGCCATAAGCGTGTTGCAGAGATCGAAGTCGAACTCTTTGGCAGATACACAAAAGCAAAAGTCGCACTCGAAGTCATTGGCAAAACAACCGAAGAAAACTTACGTGAAGAAAAACTAAAGCAAGAACAACAACGTGATATTACAAAGCAACAAGAGCAACAACAATTTCAAAAGACCATGGAAAGCTGGAAAGCAGGAGATACCGTTCAAATTACAAGCGGTACGTTTGAAGGTATGGAAGGCACATTCGTCAGCGTGGATGCCAAACGACAGGAGGTAAAAGCGAAGATCCGGTTGTTTGAACGAGAGACGGAAGTAGTGCTGGGGGTTGAGGAAGTTGTGGTTGTGGGGTGAGATAGACTAAAATAGGATGTTTAATTGATCACATTATTGTAATAGAGGTGAATAATGATGGGGAATAATCATGGCAGTTGTAAAATAGGATTTATTGCTTCGTCAGGGGGGACATTGGGAGGAACTTATGTGCTTAAAAAGAAATTGCTAAAACATACAATAGCTTTTTCGTAACTGAAGAAGGTGGACAAGCAAAGGATACAAATTTACAGAATATATATATATTGAAGCAAATCAATCGACGCGAGAAAGCTTTTATAATACATTTTATAAAATTATTTATTGAATCAGTCAAAATCCTTAGGAAGGAAAAACCAGATTATATTATTACGACTGGTGCATTGATTGCATATCCATTTTGTGTATTATCCAAAATATTTAAAATAAAGGTAATATATATAGAATCTTTTGCAAGAATAGAAAATTGTTCCTTGACTGGAAAATTGGTATATCCTTTGGCTGATTTATTTTTAGTTCAATGGGAAACAATGCTAAGGTTTTATCCAAAAGCAAAATATGTTGGTGGTATTTTTGAGAATCAAAATTAAAGCAAATAAGTTGGAAAGAACTCATGATATAATTTGCCGTTGTAACGACGTACAGATTTTACATATACAACAGAGAATAAGAAAATATAACTGCCTTCTAGAGAAAGGAGGGTTTTAAATATGATATTTGTAACACTAGGAACACAAAAGTTTCAATTTAATAGATTGTTAAGAATGATGGATGATTTGATTGAGAAAAAAAAATCCATGAAAGAGTATTTGCACAGATTGGTAATTCGGATTATTTACCCCAATATTATGAGTATTGTAACTTTTTGAGTAATAATGATTATGAAGAATACATAAAAAAACTGTGATATATTGGTATCTCATAGTGGGGTTGGAACTATAATGACTGGTTTAAAATATAGAAGGAAAATAATCGTTGTTCCAAGATTATCAAAATATGGTGAACATATTGATGATCATCAAACGCAAATTGCACAGTCTTTCTCAAAATTAAATTATGTTTTGATGTATTCAGATGAGGATAATAATATGGAACAACTTATAGTTGATGCAACAACAAAACATTTTTCAAATTATAGTTCGTGTAGAAATCAAGTTATAGATACAATAAGGCAATATATAGACTGCTGACAACTATTTGGTATTGTATATAACTATATGATTATCGGGTAAAAAAAGAGGTAACGAATGAAAGTGTTGATTGTAAGTGTAGGGAAAATGGCTGGTGGAATAGAGAATTATACAATAAGTTTGGGAAAAGCTTTAAGGAGAATGAATTATGAAGTTTATTATGCGGTTCGTAAAAATAGTTGGTTGAATTCTCAATTAGACAGTAACAATAAAATATGTCTTGAATTGGGTATACATCTAATTCAAGACATAATTAAATTAAAGCTATATGTTAAGAAGAATAAAATAAATCTATTACATATTAACAGTAATAATGGATTATTAGTGAGTGTGGCAATAGCTTCAAACAGATATACAAAAAAAATTAGCGGTTATTCATGGTGATGTCAAGGTTGACCAAATGAAAAAGGGAAAATTTATAGTGGCGATGTATTCTCTTCTTGAAACCTTTTTAATTAATCACTCTTGTAACAAATGCATTGCGGTATCAGAATCAATGAAAAACATTCTCTGTAATCGTGGTGTAAAAGAAGATAAGATAAAATAATACACAATGCAATCGAACCATACCAATATGATTCTCTGCCAGATTATGAATCTGAAGTATTGCAAATGTGTAATGTGGGTAATTTGTTACCGATAAAGAATCAGATGACCATTTTAAGAGCACTATCTATTATTAATGATAAAAAAATGAATGTAAAAATACATTGTGATATATTTGGAGAGGGATATGAAAGAAGAGTCTTGGAGAAGTATATCATGGAAAAAAAAATAGATGTTCAACTAAAGGGATATGATAAAGATGTAAGAAGTACATTGAATAGATATAGTTTGTATATACATCCTTCTAAATATGAATCGTTTGGAATATCTATTTTGGAGGCGATGAATGCAGGTTGCTGTGTATTGGCAAATTCTGTTGGTGGAATTAAAGAAATTATTGATAATAAGACAGGATATTTAATAGATTGCTCTGATCCTGATGTATTGGCAGCACAAATTATATATTGTTATAATAATAGAGATGAAATAAGGGAAAAAGCGATTTGTGGCAAACAAAAATGCGCAACAGAATTTTTTGATTCTGTTATGGCACGTAATGTTGCATCTTTATACAGAGAGATGCTAGGAGATATATAATGGTATTTAAGGTTAAAATAAAAAAAAATTTACTTGCGGGCACAAAAATTAATAAATATTCTTTTTAATGGTATTGTTATATATTATGCCTTTTTGTTGACTCTGTTAGTGGAGCATTTCATGATGAACTGCCAATTGGACAGATATATCGACTCGTTTTATTTTTTTACATGTTAACTTTACTTTATGACTGTGTCGAAAAGAACATTTATAAATGTTCTTTTTCCGTTTATGGTATTTTTGTTAATTCAAAGTATTGTTAGCAGTAATTATATTAAAGATTCACTGCAAGGTGTAATTAAACTTTTACACCCATTATACTTGTTTCTTTAATTCAAACTCTTCAAAAGGAAAAGAAATATAAATTAGATATATTTAATCTAATGGATTTTTGGAGCATAGCGTATCCAGTGTTAATATTAGTGCCTGGACTAATGGGAATTGGAATTTCAGCATATGAAGGAGAAATTGGATGGAAAGGTTTCTTCTATGCTGTTAATGAAATATCATTCATTTTATCTAGTTTAGTTGCGTATATGTTTTGGAGACTAAATTTTAAATCTAATATGTATTCACTTTTTGTTTTGGCTTTTAATTGCCTTTGTGTGGCTTTAATGGGAACAAAGATGGGATACGCAACTGTTTTTGTTTTTTAATATTATTTATTTTTGCATTTATGCGTAATGAAAATCAAAAGCAAAGCTTAAAAATTTTAATATTAATATGTTTCTTAGTTTTTGTTATCATATATTATAAGGATCAAATTATTCAAAGTACTAGTTTGATTTTTGAACGTTGGAGATATTTGAGAAAACACAGTTATTCGACAACAGATTTTTTATTTAGCATGCGATTAAGAAGATTGAATAAAGCAATTACACTTTTCACAAAGGAGATGCATTACTTGTTTGGATGGGGATTTGGTGGAAGTGATTTTGGCTATCCCAATATGGAGATGGATTTTCTAGATTTGCTATTCCAAACTGGAATATTCGGCTTATTCTATATATTATATTTTATGGAAAGCAATTGGTAAGTGTTTTCCATAAAAAATTTTATGGGTGTCGCCATTATTATATGGTCATTAGCATTAAGTTTTGGAGCAGGTCATGTATTGTTTTATGGACAGAGTGGTATGATGCTTGCTGCAAATATTATTTTAGCGTATGAAATAAAATCACAAACACAAAATCGCAAATGAATATCATAGTAATCTCATTATATTGAGTAGAATAAATAAGTGGATAAAGCTGAAGGTTCACAGTAATGAGATTATTGTGTGTTTTTGTTATTGAAAGCATATTATTTAGATAAGAGGGTAAAAATGCAAACTAAAGTAGTAATTTTTGTGCTAACATACAATAGAGTAAATTATCTTAAATCTGCTCTGGAAAGCATTCTGAATCAGACATATTCAGATTTCATACTTAATGTTTTGGATAATTGTTCGAACGACGGAACAGAAGAGTATGTTAAGTCTATCGAAGATAAGAGAGTTAATTATATTAGGCATGAACATAACCTTGGTGGAATTGGAAATATATCCTATGCATTCAAGAATTGTGCTGGTGATTATTTTGCAGTTTTTCATGATGATGATATTTTACATGATAATCTCTTAAAAGAAGAAGTTGCTTATTTAGAAAATCATGAAGATTGTATGGCAGTTTCGTGTCTCGCTAATAATATTGACGAGAATGGTGAATATACCAAAATTATAAATGAAGAAAAATATGATGAGCGTATATTTTGTCATGAGCAATTTTTTCATGAGTATTTAAATAAGCAAAAGAGTTTTACTTTTCCGGCAACTGTATATAGAACAGAATTCATAAAAAATAATAACATTACCATATTGTCGACACCTGGTCCGTGTATCGATGTTGTTATATATATGGAGTTAGAAAAAAAAGGTGGAACAATAGCTGAAATACCAAAAACATTATTAGACTATAGAATTTACAAAAGTCAGGATAGTTCATCAAACTTAGAAGAAATGTTGATTAAGTTGATTCATTTTTTGTCGAATGATGAATACTACGGAAATCTTTTAACAGAAGATGAGCTAGGAAGAACAAAATATTTTTAAATGGTATTTTAGACGATTGTTAGCAAGACAAACTTCAAAATGTATTAGTTATAAAAAAGCTGTAAGATATCTTGAAAAAATGCATCAAGAATTGAAAGTATCAAAAATTAGTACTATCAAATACGAAAGGATGCTTCGAATTGCAGATATATTTTCAGTGCCAGCAAGTTTAGCTTATAAATTGACAAAAAAGGTGAAGAAATAGATGAAGATTGCAATTGTAACTCCATATGGTGAGGCATATTCAAACGATAAATTATTTGATCCTGCTATGTGTAGCATAGGTCAAAATTTATTGTTACCGGGAATAAAATTAAAAGAGCGTTTAGAAGAATTGGGACATGAATATCATACAGTGGATATGTATGATAATAAAGAGGAAATTGATGTTTGGTTGTTCCAAGATTTGAATAATGCGTCCAGGTTGACCATGAATAGATTAACGGATTGGTTGAAATATATATTTAAGAAAAAATGGGAGCAGGATTATTTTTATAAATACAGCAAATTGAACAGAAAATGCAAAGCAATTTTGATTATCCAAGAGCCGCCAACAGTTTTTAGGGCATCTTACGACAAAAGAATCATAAATGGTTCAATAAAATTATGACATGGGATGAAAGAATGGTCGATAATAAAGGTACTTTCAATTTTTTATCCGCAGGTAATGCCTAAAAAATTATGGGATACTCCTTATGACAATAAGAAATTTATAACAATGATATGTGGAAATAAACATAGTACCGATAGAAATGAACTATATTCTGAGAGGTTAAATATAATACAATATTTTGAACAAAACAATATAGAATTTGACTTATATGGATTTGGTTGGAATAAGTCAGACCGGACAAGTTATCGCGGAAAAGTAGAGGATAAGTCTTTACACAATGGCGAAATATAAATTTTCAATCTGTTTTGAAAATATGAAAAGTAAGTCTGGATATATAACTGAAAAAATTTTTGATGCTTTTTTTTCAGGTTGTGTTCCTGTTTATTATGGTGCAGAAGATATATCAAGATTTATCCCAGAGAATACCTTTTATTGATTACAGAAAATTTGATTCATTGGATGAATTATATTTATATTTACATAGTATGGATGAGATTAGATATAAAGAAATTATTAGCAATATAAACAGATATTTGCAAAGTGATTTATATAAAAGCAATTTTTCAATCGACTCGTATGTAAATCGTATGGCAGATATAATTATAGGAGATTAGCTAATGCAGGAGAAAAAGATTTCTATTAATATTTTTTATAATATATTAAATCAGATCGTCTCGTTTATTGTTCCCCTGATATTATCGCCATATGTTGCACGTGTATTATCGGCAGAACTTGTTGGAGACTATTCATATGCTTTGGCAAATAGTTCCTATTTTGTTTTAATAGAGGCGTTAGGATTTTCTCTTTATGGAATGCTACAGGTATCCGCAAATAGAGGCGATAAAAACTATATAAGTACTATATTTAAGGAAATAATGATTGCGAAGATTTTTCTTATGGTAATATGTATTATTGCTTATACAATATCATTTTTGTGTGGCTTTCCAGTGATAATAAGATTTTGTGTGCAATTATGATTTTAAATATTATTTCCACAGGAATAGACTCGACATGGTTTCTAACGGGAATGGAGAATTTTAAGGCCACCGCATTAAGGAATATTGCAGTTAGATTAGTAAATGTTTTTTTGATTATTTTCTTAGTTAAATCAGAAAAAGATTTTCTGATTTATGCTGTCATTATGCAAGCTTCGAATGTTATAAGCTATATCGTCGTTTTACCAATAGTAAAAAATATATTATTTCATCTAAGGTGTCTTTTAAGAATATATTAAAACATACAATAAAATCCTTTATTTATTTTTTTGTTCCAGGAATTGTAAATACAATATTTACTTCGGCTGATAAGACGGTATTGGGGGCATTTGCCAATAGTTATGAAGTCGGTGTATATGAACAGGCATCAAAAATATGCACTTTATGTGGGTCCGTGATTAATTCAATCAGCAACGTTGTATTGCCAAGAGTTACATATTTGAATAATAATGCTAGCAAAGATAAATCAAAAAAAATTATGTTTAAAACGTTGCGTTATGCATCAGTTGTTGCAATTGCAGTGACAGTGGGCATTATTTGCATATCAGATGAATTTGTCCCCGTGTTTTTGGTTTGGGATATGAAAAAGTGCTGTCTTACTAAAAATTTTAGCTTTTAACGTTTTGATGAGTATTTTGGCTAATTATATTGGACAACAATGCCTAATATCTAATGCTAAACAGAATCAGTATAATATAGCAATTAGTGTAGGCGCGCTCTTGAATGTTATACTAAATTTTTTTTATGGTTGAGAGGTTTCAATCAGTGGGGGTATCTGTAGCTTCGGTTGTTTCTTCTGGTGTTTTATTTTGGGTAGTTTTAATGTTCAGCCGGGAAATAATTAGCTTAAGGAATATTATACAAATGGACTGGAAAGCAACTATTGCAGCAATAATAATGTTTATTACTATATATAGGTTAAATTTACACATTTATTTGTTACTTTAGCAGTAAAAATTGCAGTTGGTGCTGTCGTTTATATTGCAATACTGGTAATTTTAAGAGAAGAAACTATCCAAGAAGTTTTAAGAATATTCCTATTATGGATTTAACGAATTTATAATATGTGCAGGCTATAAGCAACATGTAATTAAAGAGTGGTTTGCAGATTATTTCCTGCATACATCAGATATCACGTTTGATTTTACGCAAGGGAATAAAGTAATTATTCACAATCAACATGCAGAACCGTGGAAGGTAACGGTTGTAGATACTGGACTTCATACGATGACAGGTGGGCGGATTAAACGCATCCAGTCTTATGTTGGAGATGAACCATTCCTGATGACATATGGGGATGGGGTGTGTGATGTTAACATTGAAAAACTTGTGGAGTTTCATAAGGATCATGGGAAGATTGCAACACTTACTTCCGTTTTCTTAGAACAGGATAAAGGCGTCTTAAATATTGAAGAGGATAACAGTGTACGGTCATTCCGAGAGAAGAATCTGAATGACGGGATGCCAATTAATGCGGGATATATGGTATTAGAACCAGAGGTGTTCTCCTATATCAAAGATGATACAACCGTGTTTGAAAAGGAACCAATGGAACGATTGGCAAAAGAGGGCCA
>VOFE01000390.1_pt1 | contig 68001 bp, 99 predicted proteins | sample 5384071 | NCBI WGS metagenome assembly VOFE01 (sample SAMN12384724, study PRJNA508395) | human gut metagenome | isolation source: healthy gut D | host: Homo sapiens
GATACCATTATCATAATACGGATTATGGCTGGCGGAAATCATAATCCCGCAATCAAAGTCTTCTGTTCTTACTACATAAGAAACACTTGGTGTTGTTGTCACATGAAGAAGATATGCGTCTGCTCCTGAAGCTGTCAGTCCTGCAGCCAGTGCATACTCAAACATATAACTGCTTCTTGTGTCTTTTGATTTGGCCTTGTGGTCCTGTCCGAAATACCATCCAAGATAACGTCCTACTTTAAATGCATTTCTCCGATCACTGCGATTTTCTCTACGAGAGCGTCTTTTACAGTCTTTTGTTGTATCTGCTGCCCAAGCTTCTGCCATGAACGCATCCATATCTGCCGCTTGCGTTGAATCAACGATCTGATTTACAACTGTCTCTACAAATCCCTGAAACTCTGCGTTCTTAGCAACAAAGTCTGTCTCAGAATTTACCTCTACGATTGCAGCTTCGTTGTCTTTTACAGATGCCTTAACCAGACCTTCTGCCGCAATTCTTCCGGCTTTCTTCTCAGCTTTTGCCTGACCGTTCTTTCTTAAAAATTCAACGGCTGCATCCATATCACCGTTTGTTTCACTAAGAGCTTTTTTACAGTCCATCATTCCGGCGCCTGTCATTTCTCTTAATTCTTTTACCATGCTTGCTGTAACTGCCATTTTGCTTTCCTCCTGAATCATTATTCTTTTTCAAGAAATGGATTATTCTTCTCAAGGTCTCGGCAGGACTTTTTCGTACTGCTTCAACCTATTTTTAGGCTGCCTCTGCTTCTTCAGCCTCTTCCTTCAAATACTTCCTCCCCGGTAGCGCCCTGATTTGCCTCTACGACTGCATCTGCCATCTTAGAAACAATTAATTTTACTGCACGGATAGCATCATCATTACCCGGAATCACATAATCTAATTCTTCCGGATCGCAGTTTGTATCACAGATACCAATTAACGGAATACCAAGTGTGTGTGCTTCCTGTACACAGATTCTTTCTTTCTTAGGGTCTACTACAAAAATAGCATCCGGGAGACTCTTCATGTCTTTGATTCCGCCAAGGTTCTTTTCCAGCTTATCCCACTCTTTCTTCAAGCCAATGACTTCTTTCTTAGGAAGAACGTCAAATGTTCCATCCTCTGCCATTGCTTCTCGATCTCTTTTAAGACGGTTGATTCTGCTCTGAATGGTCTTAAAGTTTGTAAGCATTCCGCCTAACCATCTCTCATTTACATAGTACATTCCGCAGCTCTCTGCCTCTTTTTTGATCGCATCCTGTGCCTGTTTCTTGGTTCCTACGAACAGGATTGTGCCTCCTTCTGCAGCAATGTCAGATACAGCCTGATAAGCATCATCTACCATTCCAACAGACTTCTGCAAATCGATAATGTAAATTCCGTTTCTTTCTGTGTAGATGTACTCTGCCATCTTAGGGTTCCATCTTCTTGTCTGATGTCCGAAAGTGAACACCTGCCTCTAATAACTGCTTCATTGAAATAACGCTCATGTTTTTTACCTCCATTGGTTTGTTTTTACTTCCGCATCCTGATTCTTTCGTCACAAAATAAGCTGCATTTATATGTTTGAGCATTGCCAGATTCAGTTCTTCCGAATAGGGACCCTGCATTCCTATCAGATGTTTCCCCTCAAAACCAAGACGGACTGCCTCTGCGACTGCCTCCTGCGTCGAAAGGACTCTTGCAAAACATCTTTCTTTATAATCTTTTATCCGGGTATACAAATGCAGTTCTTTGCTCCCTGTAGATATCAGCACATTCCGCCTGCCTGTTTTTAAATATTCCACCGCTTCTTCTACCGAAGCCGCAGATATGGGTCTTCCGTCACTCGTTTCTCCCGCATGATCAGCCGGATCGTTCGTTTCTCTTTCCCGAAGACAGCGAACATATTTGATCTTTTCTTCTTCGCATGCGGCGCAAATATTTTCTGTAACTTGTCTTGCAAACGGATGGGTTGCATCCACCGCAAGTCCGATATTATTTTCCCTTATAAACGCTCTCATCTTTGACTGATCCATCCGCCCGGGTATGACCCGGATTCCCTCATTCTCTCCCAGAACGCTTTTTCCATATTCGGTTGCGGTGCTGACACAACACTTCATTTTCATTTGTGATGCATACCGGGTGAGCAGTCTGCCTTCTGTTGTTCCCGCGAAAATCCATATCTTGTCTTTTTTTTCATCTGACTTTCACTCTTTCTACTCATTTTTTAACTTCGGATTTTTCTTGCCTCTATCAAAAAGTTCTCTTATCAAGCGCTTTTTCATGCGCTTTTTAAGTCTTATTTTTTATTTACTGCCGATATTTTTACGTTATAATCTAATATGCGGACACGCAGAAGAAACACTTATCCTTATATTTATCTATAACTTTTCTATAACTTTATGGAGGGATTGACCTATGATCAAATTAGTTGCAAGTGATCTGGACGGCACTCTGCTTCAAAACGAAGCGCAGGAGCTGACGCCCCGGGCAATCGAACTTATCCGGGCGCTGACCCAAAAGGCGTTCACTTTGTTGCCGCAAGCGGACGCCAGTATGCAAACGAACGACTTCTCTTTCACGAGATCAAAGACGATATCTCCTACATCGCCGAAAACGGTTCTCTGTGCATTCATCAGGGGAAAGTTATCTCCCGGGGACTGATTGAGGACGATCTCGCTTACCGCATTCTGCGCGAATTAAAAAAGAACCCGGATTTGAGATTGTAGTATCACGAGAAGATACTTGCCTGATCGAAAACAATAACTCCCAATTCAGCAAACCACATTGTAAATGTGATGCACAACACAACCGAGATCGTGGACGACCTCTTAACTGTCAAAGGTCCTTTTTAAAGATTGCGTTCGCGAACATGACTTCCCGCAGAACAACGGACTGTCTGAAAGAACTTCAGGAGAAATTTTCATCCGAAATCAAAGTTGTCACTTCCGGAAACATTTGGATTGACTTCATCGTTCCCGGGTGCAACAAAGGAAGCGCGCTCGAAATCTGATGGATCTTTTCGGCATAACCCCGAAGAATGTGTCGCCTTCGGCGATCAATATAATGATGTGGAAATGCTTGAAACAGTCGGCATGGGATACGCCATGTCAAACGCCGCCCCCGGCATCGCCGGACATGCAAAGTATATTACCGACTCTGTAGAAGAAGTTCTTGAAGATATTCTTGCCGGACTCGATCTTTAAGACCGACATCCGGTTTTTAAATTCTATGACCGCATATGGTTTTCTGTCTTCATCGCAAAGACGGACGATCACGCGGTCTTTTTTTCTGTGCTGTTTCCGGAAATATCTTATCTCCAAGCACTGCGGACTTCTTATAATCAACCCGGACCTGACTGACTAAGATATCCCTCGGAAGCACTTCCAGCGCCATCTGAACATACTGACAGTTATTTACATGCTCATTTGTATCAATATGGTATTTTCGCACCGGAAACGGCGCTTTTTCCTCATAAGACTCCGCTTCTTCGATTTTGCGGTCCTCATACGGCATTTCCAGCGGTTCGTCAATCCCATAGGCTTCTGCCTGTTCTTTGTCAACACGAACCGGTTTTTCCTTTTTCTACGTCCATATACACCCATATCGAGTTCGCACAGGCAATCTGCTCTCCGCTTTCGTCTTTCATATAAAATTACGGTTTCCGAACATCCCTTTAAAACCTGAAGCAAATGTTCCGACTGTGATCCTTTTTCGCATAGCTTCAGGATACCTTTTCACAATCACCTGCCAGTATGCCAAAACCCACGCTTTTTTTCTTTTTTCAACACATCCATTCCATATCCGAGTTGCTCGGACTGAAAGGTACTGCAGTCCTGAAAATAATTGATCAACGCCGGAAGAGTCATTGTCGCCCTGTGATCGATCTCACTGTATCTTACCTTGCCTTCAAATTCGTATTTATGTGCTCTCTCCATTTTATTCCTTCTTCCTGCCATTCTTCTTGTTGTTTTTCACGCTCTTCTTGCAGCTGTTTTTCGCTTTTCCGCCTCTTTTTAAAGCATTTTCCGATCGTCCTTTATTCTTCTTTCATCCGTCTTTTTATCCTTCGCTCTACTCTTCTGCTTCCGCTTTCGCCACAAATTCATAATCGACTGTTATCACGCACTCATATCTGTTGTCGATCTGTTTCAGCCTCTCCATCATCAGCAGCGGAAGCTCGTTTCTTCTCTCCTCATCATAATCGATGGGAATGACCATATCGAATACAAGATTGATCTGTCTTGTTCCGTGAACGATACGAAAATCATGCAGACTGCACGAAGGATCGAGTTCTCTTAAGATCTTTTCCGCCACTTTCCGTATCTTGAGCACATTTTCATCTTTCATCTCCACCGGATCCATATGAATGACAAGAAACAGACCTAACGTCTCTTGGCATCTCTTCGATCCGGTCGATGATCTCATGGGATTTTTCGATATCTACGTCATTCGGTACTTCCGCATGGATCGAAGCCATGCTCCTTCCCGGTCCGTAATTATGTACGATCAGATCATGCGTTCCTACAATGCCGTCGTATTTTTTCTACAAAAGCTTTAATCTGATCATATACCTGAGGATCGATTGCTTCACCGATCAGCGGTTCCAACGTATCTTTTGCAATGCCGACCCCTGCCCACATTACAACCAAGGGCAACTCCGATTCCGACCACTCCGTCAATGTTCCAGCCCGTAATTCCGAAAAACGATAAGCGAAAGGATCGTCGCGCCTGTTGTGATCACATCTCCCATAGAATCCGCAAACACTGCCATCATCACTTTAGAATTTATCTTCTCGCCAAGCCGCTTGTTGAACAGACCAAGCCACAGTTTCACTCCGATCGATAAGATCAGTATAATGACCGAAGCTATCTGAAAATTCAGCATTTCCGGCGTTCGTATTTTCCCGATCGAATCTTTCAGAAAAGTAAACCCTACTTCCAAAATAAGAAAAGAAACTACTAGCGCCGCTATGTATTCAATCCTTCCATGCCCGAACGGATGATCTTTGTCCGCAGGTTTCTCCGCCATTTTCACTCCGATAAAACTAATGATCGACGAACCTGCGTCCGACAGATTGTTGAAAGCGTCCGCCATAACCGACACGCTGTGCGCGATCACTCCGATAGTAAATTTTACTGCAAACAAAAAGACATTACAGAAGATACCTACAATACTTGCCAGCACTCCATACGCCGTTCTTACAGATATCTTCTCTACGTCCTCATAATCTTTTACAAAATGTTCTATTAAAAAAAATTGTTTCATTTTATTTCTTCTTCCAAAAATACCAGCTTATTTTAAACTCTGTTCCTGCCGTGATTTCTGAATACTCCTCTTCTGTCAAAACATGTTTCAATTTTTTCTTTTCCTTCATTCGGAACGACTGCATTTGCCGCATCGCGAAAACACAGATTCGGATACAGTACGCACCACCAGTTATGTCCTTTTGCCGAACCGATCTCAATACGCAGCGCCTCATAATTTCCTGCCGGAAACGTTACATCGCCATATGTTTTATCGGGAAACCAGCAGGTTGTCACCGCCGCCGTTACAGGATAATCATAGTTTTCTTCGGCCGCCACACCGGCGGCTCCATCCTCGATCTCATCGATATGCTCCGTGTATCCACTCACGGTTTCATCCTCTGTCATATGCTGTTCATCCGCCATGTCCTCCAGAAACTCCAGCACTTTATCACGCACAATTTCAGCGCCTGATCTTCCCTGCTGTCGCTGTTTGCCAGAACATGAAAGCGAAGCACTTCTTCTGATAATCGTCGCTGAAGATCACTCTGCGCTTTCGCATCCATCCTGTAAACTGCCGTTGTCAGAGCAAACGCCGCAGCGAATGCAAAAAATCACCGCTCTGCGGCCATCCGCCTTTTTTTTCATCTGCCGGCTTCAGCTTTCGTTCTGTCATCATCCGCCCCGTATTCCCGCATCCTGCCGAACTGTGAATTGATCTTTGATCTTTGTTCTGTCCATGTATTCCCTCCGTCTGCTGTTTTTATAACTATGTACAGAGAGTATGGACATTTCTTTTTCTTTTATACATCAAAAATCCGGCATTTTACTGCGCAGCGTTCCGACTACGGTATCTACCTGATTATTGATATGCTGCCCGGTAATCTGAGTCGCCATTGCTTTGTCGTGTCCTTCGATTGCCTGCATGTCGCTTCGTGTTCTGCGATAAGCTGCGGATAGCATTCCTTTTTTCTTCAAATATTCAATCCGGTAGCGGTACATCTGTTCGCGTAGATTGTTCAAAAGCTGAATCAGTCTTTCATTATCCGTCGCCTGAAAGATCACATCATGAAACGCCTCGTCTGCCTGTGCGATCTTGTTATATCGTCACTGTCAAACATTTGTTCAAATCTGGCAGCAGCGGCATGAAGTTCGTGTATTTCCTCCTGATTAATGCGGTCACACGCAAGCTGTACGGCAAGTTCTTCAAGCGCACACCGAACCTCCAGTACGTCGCGCAGATTTTTTTCTGTAATCTCCGCTACCTCCGCGCCTTTTCTCGGGATCATGAGGACAAGTCCTTCCAGCTCCAGTTTACGGATTGCTTCACGGATCGGGGTTCTGCTCACTCCGAGTTTATTCGCCAGCTGAATCTCCATCAGGCGCTCTCCGGGCTTTAGTTCTCCTCTTAAGATTGCCCGCCTGAGCGTATTGAATACGACATCTCTCAAGGAAGGTATTCATTCATCGTCACTTCAAAATCAATCGGCATCTTAATTCCTCCTCACTCCATGGATACTGGTCACATACACTTGTCCTGCCAGTGACTTCTCCCTGATACGTCTCTGTGCTTCACGCGCCGCAGTCCTGTTCTCAAACAAACCGAACACAGTCGGACCGCTTCCGCTCATCATTGCGTTTAAAGCTCCGCACTCTTTCATTTCCTGCTTGATCTCTTCAATAACCGGATGCATAGGAATCGTCACATCTTCCAAAACATTTCCCATAGCAGAGGCAACCTTTTGAAGACTGCCTTCTTCCAATCCTTCGATCACCCCGTCGATATCAGGATGTTCTGATGATTTCTTTCGCATCCAGTGCCTCATAAACTACTTTGGTTGATACACTGACCGGTGGCTTTGCGATCAGAACCGTACATTTCGGCATGGCAGGGAGGACACTTAATTCCTCTCCGATTCCTTCTGCCAGCACCGTCCCGCGCATAATACAGTAAGGCACATCCGCCCCAAGCTTCACGCCACGTTCCATCAGTTCTTCTTTTAGATAAACCGAGCCGGAACAACCGGTTCATTCCAAACAGAACGGCTGCCGCATTTGAGCTTCCTCCTGCAAGACCAGCAGCTACCGGAATGTGCTTATTCAGTGTGATCTGAACCCCTTCTTTCAGATCAAATTCATCCATCAGAAGCTGCGCTGCTTTTAAGCGATATTGCCATCCCCGGTTGGAAGAAACTCTCAGATTTGTTGTACAGTGTCAATTCCAGGTTCCTTTCTTCTTCGCAATCTTCACTTCATCATACAGATAAATAGACTGCATGACCATTCTGACATCATGGTATCCATTCTCGCGTCTTCCAAGCACATCCAGGCCTAAATTAATCTTGGCAAGTGCTTTTAATTCAATTTGATTCATCCTATGTGCCTCCATCGCTGTTTTTCCAAAGAACTAGATGTGAAAATTTACACAAATGTATCTTGTATACATTAGTACTTACAGTATACTCATATTTTCTTTAAAAATCAATAATTTATCCCCCTCTTTCACATTTTCATTTTCCATTCTGTTTACATTCATAATCCCCGGAACTGTCGTCATATACTTTTTGCCAACTCCACAGATCTTCTTTCTCCTGCACAATATGACTGTCCAACTTCCATATGGCTGTTCGTCATCCGCTCTCAGATAGAGAAAAGAAATATGGAGTATTCCTTCAATCTCCACTCCTTCCTCAGTGTACCGCTCGCTTTCTGCCTGGATACTGCCTTCACTGTGAATAATCTGCAAAACGTCCTCTTTCAGCTCAGGAAGCGTCAGACGCTCCGCAATCTTACATTTTGCCTGATTCTGCATAAGCATTTCCTCATAAATACCTTCTTCTTTTTTCTCAAGTACGCACTCTCTGTCAAGAGAATACATATCTTTTAATATCTCTGTTTCCACTTCAGAATAAACATTCATTTTCATAGAAAGAGTCGCTTCGATACCAAGAGCTCTCATTTCTCCGTCTCCATCCTGACGGATATCGACGATGGATCTTCCAGACTTTGCCGGATCTGACAGATCATATCTTCCTCTGCGCCTTCGCATGGAATCCTTCCCTCATACGGCACGCTCTGTTCAATCCATTCCACTTTTTCTTCCGGTGACAGATACATGCAGAATACTTCCGCCTCGCCCCGTATAAGCAGTTCATCCTGTCCGGGGCGGATTTCCGCTTTTCTTCCGCTTATGTCAAAAAATAAGATCTGCCCTATACTTTCTTTCGTTCCCGGCAGTACTATTTCTTCTTTGATACGGTACGTATCTTTTTTTTGGAAATCTTTAATTCCGACACATTCATCTTCTGTCGTTTTTGTATACCGGAAAATCACTTTCTGCATCTGTCGTCAATTCTTCATCTCTCATCCGTTCCCTTCCCAGTTCCATTTCCGCAGCTACCCGAAGAGTCAGTTTTCTTGAATGAACGACCGATACAGTAAATTCCGTCCTTTCATTTCGGATAAAAAACGTCTCTTCGCCGTCATTTTCCGCATAGATCATCTCTTCAAACGGAATCTTTCCTTCCAACACCGAAAGCGTTGTCTCCCCTGCGTCATATAAAGGATTTTGTAATACGCTTTTCCTGTTACTTTCACATAGTTTTCCACAGGACGAACATCCTCTGTCTTAAGCTTGGCACTGCTGTACACGATTCTTTGAACAGCTTCTTTCTGCTCGGGCACATTGTAATCTTCATCCAGATAAAACCGGTCAAAAACGGTTTTTCCCTCCTGTGTATAATGAACTGTTTTTTCGTCAGATCCATCTTTCTCCTCCTCACTTAAACAAAACATCTTTTTACATCTTCCGTCTGCACGACTATATAGGGGTATGTTTCTGCTTTTTCTTTTTCCTCCCTTTTTCGGACCGATCAGAGTCGTTTTTATACAGACGGCCGTTTCCGTCTCATAAAGTTCCTTCACTTCCACACTATAACCGGTTGTCGGCTGAACCTCGTATCCCTGTGCGATATAGAGGAATCCCTGATCCGAATATGTAATCCGAAACGGTTTCTTCTCTCCTCCTTTGATCATCTCCCGAAGACTTTGGGAATATCTTCTTCCTCAATCACCTCGTACTTCATATCTCGTATCTTTTCCGTCTCTGCCTGTGTTGAAACACATCCTGTCAGCGCTGCCGTAAACGCTGCGGCACAGATCAGAACCGCTCCGAACCCTGCCGCCTTTTGCGTATCTTTTTTAACAGCTTTCTTTTTGCATATCCTCGGTCCATTCCGATCGAACCTCTGCATTTTTCCATACAAACATATGCGCTGTACACCTTCCTTATGCCTATATCATTCTATCCTTTTATAAGTCTTGTGTTTTCCTATCCTCCGCTGTATAATTACCGTTGTATTGCAAATTTAAGAAGAAAATGAGGTTTATTTATGTTTCGTTTTATTTGTATTGTAATTTTTCTTATATTATTTCTCATCCTTACAATTCCGATCCTCATCGTTGAATGGATCATCGGAAAATTTGCCCCGAACGCCCGCGACATAAGTTCTTTGCGCATCGTACAATGGGGATTCAAAGTGATTTTAAAAATAACCGGAGTAAAAACGACGGTCATCGGAGAGGAAAACATTCCCGACGAAGCGGTTCTCTTTGTAGGAAATCATCGAAGCTACTTCGACATTCTCCTGACATACAGCCGATGCAAACGTCTCACCGGATATGTCGCAAAAAAAGAAATGGAGAAATATCTGACACTTACAACGTGGATGCGTCGCCTGTATTGTCTCTTCCTTGACCGTTCCGATCCAAAACAAGGACTAAAGACTATACTGACTGCTATAGATTACATTAAACGGGGGATTTCAATCTGCATCTTTCCCGAAGGGACGCGCAACACAGGAGCGGAGCTTTCCCTTCTTCCGTTTAAAGACGGCGCTTTTAAAATCGCCACAAAAACAGGCTGTCCGATCGTTCCGATCTGCATGAACAACACGGCTGAAATTTTTGAAAATCATTTTCCGAAGATTAGAAAAACCCATGTCGTGATCGAATACCAAAAAACCGATCTATCCGGACCGGCTTGATAAAGAAACAAAACGTCATATCGGAGATCACGTAGAATCGATCATCAAAGAAACGATTGAAAAAATGCAAAATTATATTTTTAAACTCAAATAAAAATATCAAAAAAATAAAAAAGCAGTTCCGCTTTTCATACAGACTCATCGAACTGTCTGTAAAACGGAACTGTTTTTTATTTTACTTATTAAAATGATAATTCAGCACAAAATCTCACAAACTTTGATCTGCGATATATTTACATGCCGCAAGCGCCGCCACCGCGCCGTCTGCCGCCGCCGTCGTAAGCTGTCTTACTTCTTTTGTACGGCAGTCTCCGCCGCAAAAAATTCCCGGATGAGATGTAAGGCAGTCTTCCGATGCGAGAACGAATCCTCCCTCATCTAATTTTACCGTATCTGCAAACGTCTCGTTTTTAGGGATCTGGCCGACTGCGACAAATACACCTGACACATGAAGTTCAAAATCTTTTCCCGTCTTTTTATCATTTAAAATTAATTTTTCCACCATGGATTCTCCGACGAGTTCTTTCACTGTCGCGCTGAGGATAAACTCTACGTTTTCCTTTTCTTTCAGCCGCTTCACACCGCTGTTTTCACCCCGGAACTCATCTCTTCTATGGATCAGATATACTTTACTGCAATAGTCGGAAAGGAATTCCGCATCCTGGATCGCTGTGTTTCCGCCGCCTACTACGGCGACTTCTTTTCCTCTGAAAAACATTCCGTCACATGTTGCACAATAGGAAACTCCCGCCCCTGTCAGCCGCTCTTCATTCGGTACTCCAAGATGTCTGTGCGTCACTCCGGTTGCTAAAACAATACTCCGGCACGGATATTCTTTTTCGGTGTAACGATTACTTTTACTTCTCCTTCATCACGAATTCCCGTCACCTGCGCCATCTGTGTCTCTGCGCCGAGTTTCATTGCCTGATCGAGCAGATTCATGGAAAATTCGCTTCCGCTCACACTTGCGATCCCCGGATAATTTTCTACATTCGGAGACGAAGTGATCTGACCGCCAAATGTTCCTCCTTCTATAATAATTGTTCTTTTTTTCCCGCTCTCTAATACCATCTTCGCGCTTCCCATCACTGCCTGTGCCGCGAACTTGTAAGCCTGCGGTCTTGGCATTCCGTCCGCTACCGCCGCGTCTGCCATAGCCTCGATCAAAATGAATACATAAGCCGGGGAGCTTCCACTTACGGATACGACCGCATCCATCAGACGCTCAGGAATAACCTCTACCTTACCAAAGCTTTCCAGAATATGACACGCATACTTCACTTCTTCTTCAGACAGGTATGGATTCGGGGATGCTGCTGTCATGCCCTCCATCACCATCGCCGGTGTGTTCGGCATCGTTCTTACGATCTTTACTTTCTTGCCGAATTTCTCTTCCAGCCATGCCAGTGTTTTTCCAGGCGCGATGGTGATTACGATCTTGTCCTCTGTCACCTTGTCCTTGATTTCTGTGATGACAGACTCATAGAACTGTGGCTTCACAGCAAGAACAATCACTTCTGACTTTTCTACTACTTCCAGGTTGCTGTCTGTAATCTGGATCCCGTACTGGTCTCTTGCCTTTTCTCTGGTCGGTACGAAAACGTCGGAACCAATGATCTCTTCCGGCTTAAATACCTGGTTTTATCAGAGGGACTCTCCCTCTTTCTTTGTATATCCGCGCGCCTTTTCAGGCGCGCTTTTTACAATGTCTGCAAACGAAAGTCCGAACTTGTCTGAAACCTTGTCAACTGCTTACACTATACGAATTATAACAAGGAGACATACTATGGACACTAGAATCGCTCTTATCGGCGTTCTTCTCGAAACCCGAGAATCCGTCGATAAACTAAACCATCTTCTAAGCGACTACGGAGAATATGTAATCGGAAGAATGGGACTGCCATACAAAGAAAAAGGAATCCATATTATCAGTATCGCCGTAGACGCCCCGAACAATATCATCAGCGCCCTTTCCGGCAAACTCGGAATGCTTCCGGGCGTCAGCACGAAAACGATCTACGGCAAAACAACGTAACTTATTTGTAACAGCTATATGATCCAAACGCCCGCTTATGAGTAAAACAGCGGCGTCAGCCGCGATAAGCACGCAGTACGGTTTTACGAATGGCGCGAACTGAACTGTCACACTTATTTTTCTGCGAGAGGACACGACTATGACCGAAAAAACGATACAAAACAACTGATTGACCGATTAGAAGCAACCCGTAATCTTTCCAGAGACGAATGGATCCGCCTGATTCAAAACAGAACGGCCGATGATGCAGACTATTTATTTGAACGGGCACAGGCCGTCCGCACACGCCATTATGGACGCAGCGTTTACATTCGCGGACTGATCGAATTTACGAATTACTGCAAAAATGACTGCTACTACTGCGGAATACGAAAAAAGTAACAGAAATGCCAACCGTTACCGTCTGACAAAAGAGCAGATACTCTCCTGCTGTGAGATGGGATATGCTCGGCTTTCGGACGTTCGTTCTGCAAGGCGGTGAGGACGGTTCATTTACGGATGACCGGCTGACTGATATTATTTCTTCTATACGAACGCGATGGAGTGACTGCGCGATCACACTCTCAATCGGAGAACGTTCTTATGAAAGCTACAAGCAACTTTATGACGCCGGAGCGAATCGCTTTCTTTTAAGACATGAAACATACGATGACACGCATTACGGAAAGCTTCACCCCCTGCCTTAAGCGCCGCCAGACGAAAGCAATGTCTTTTTGATCTAAAAAAAGATCGGCTATCAGGTCGGCACCGGATTTATGGTCGGATCGCCTTATCAGACTTTTGAAAATCTGGCAGACGATATGCTGTTTTTAAAAGAACTCAATCCACAGATGGTCGGGATCGGACCTTTCATCCCCATCATGACACCCCGTTTGCAGATCAAAAGGCCGGAAGCGCTGATCTAACGCTGTTTCTGCTCGGATTGATCCGTCTGCTTCTTCCGAAAGTCCTTCTCCCTGCCACGACCGCTCTTGGCACGATTGATTCCGACGGCCGCGAAAAGGGAATTCTTGCCGGAGCGAACGTGATCATGCCGAATCTTTCTCCGCCGCAGGTGAGAGAAAATATTTACTTTACGACAGTAAACTGTGCACCGGTGACGAAGCCGCCGAAAGCCTTCGTTCTTTAAAGCAGAGAATACAAAATATCGGATATGAAATCACAGTTTCCAGAGGAGATTCCCTGAACATATAAAAAGCACTTTCATCCGAAACATTTTCCCTGTCTGAAAGCAGATAAAACGATTTAAAATTCCGAAAAATAATATTAAAAATTAAAAGGAGACTCAACTATGTACGATGTAAATTCAAAACATGCAGATGATTTCATTAATCATGAAGAGATTCTTGATACACTTGCCTATGAAGATGAGAATAAAAATAACATGAAACTGATCGATGCGATCATTGAAAAAGCAAAAACAACGAAACGGGCTGACACATCGGGAAGCATCAGTTCTTCTCGCCTGTTCGGACGAAGAAAAAAAAACAAAGAGATCTATAAGCTTGCAGAACAGATCAAAAAAAGATTTCTATGGAAACCGAATTGTGATGTTTGCACCACTTTACCTGTCAAATTATTGTGTCAACGGCTGTACTTACTGCCCGTACCACGCGAAAAACAAACATATTATGAGGAAACAGCTCTCTCAGGAAGAGATCCGAAGAGAAGTCATCGCACTTCAGGATATGGGACATAAACGTCTTGCCCTGGAAGCAGGCGAAGACCCAGTCCGTAATACCATGGACTACTATTTAGAATCGATCAAAACGATTTACAGCATCAAACATAAAAACGGCGCGATCCGCCGTGTCAATATTAATATTGCGGCTACGACAGTCGATAATTACCGCCTGCTCAAAGAAGCCGGCATCGGCACCTACATCTTGTTTCAGGAAACATACCATAAAGAAAGCTATCTTGAACTGCATCCGACCGGACCAAAACACGACTACAACTATCACACCGAAGCGATGGACCGCGCTATGGAAGGCGGCATCGACGACGTCGGTCTGGGTGTTCTCTTCGGACTGGACAAATACCGCTATGAATTTGCCGGGCTTCTCATGCATGCCGAGCATCTGGAAGCCGCATTCGGAGTCGGCCCGCATACCATCAGCGTTCCACGGCTCAGACATGCCGATGATATTGATCCTGACCAGTTTGACAATGGAATTGATGATGATACCTTTGCCAAGATCGTTGCCTGCATCCGTATTGCAGTTCCCTATACCGGAATGATCATCTCCACCCGGGAGAACCAGAAGACCCGGGAGCGCGTCCTGCATCTCGGTATTTCTCAGATCAGCGGCGGGTCCCGTACCAGCGTCGGTGGTTACTGCGAACCTGAACCTGAAGATGAAAAATCGGAACAATTTGACGTCAGCGACACCCGGACACTGGATGAAGTCGTCCGCTGGCTTATGGAAATGGATTACATCCCAAGTGTTTGTACCGCATGTTATCGTGAAGGAAGAACCGGAGATCGGTTTATGTCTCTTTGCAAGAGCGGGCAGATCCAGAACTGCTGCCATCCGAACGCACTGATGACGCTGAAAGAATATTTGATGGATTATGCGTCTCCTGAGACAAAGGCAATCGGAGACCGGCTGATCGACAGAGAAGTTCTCAATGTTCCGAATGAGAAAGCGCGTGCCGTCGTTTTGGAAAATCTGAAACTGATCGAGCAGGATAACAGAAGAGATTTTCGTTTCTAAATTTATTTTCTTGTGATATAATGAGCGTTGGCAGACGGAAGCCGCAGTAAAAACCACTTCTGCTTCCTCTGCAAATTTACGATACAGACGAAAGCAGTTTCATCGTTTCGTCTTATGCATGGCAATGAAAAGAGGGAATAACCATGAGCGCACAAAATCTCACCTTGCTGACAGATCTTTACGAACTGACAATGATGCAGGGATATTTTGAATCGCAGGCAAACGAAACGGTCATTTTCGACGTGTTTTTCCGCGAAAATCCAAACAAGGGCGGATACTCTGTCATGGCCGGTTTAGAGCAGGTGATCGAATATATTAAAAACTTGAATTTTTCTTATGAAGACGTAGATTATCTAAGGGGACTCGGACTGTTCAGCGAGGACTTCCTCCACTACTTGAGCGGATTCCACTTCAGCGGCGATATTTATGCCATTCCTGAAGGCAGCGTCATCTTTCCGCGGGAACCGCTCGTGAAAGTGATCGCCCCTATCATGGAAGCGCAGTTAGTCGAAACCGCGATCTTAAACATTATCAACCATCAGTCTCTGATTGCAACAAAGGCTTCCCGGGTTGTCCACGCGGCACAGGGAAACGGCGTTATGGAATTCGGTCTTCGCCGCGCACAGGGACCAGATGCAGGTCTTTACGGGGCAAGGGCAGCCATGATCGGAGGTTGTGTCGGAACGTCCAATGTTCTCGCGGGAAAAATGTTTGACGTTCCGGTTATGGGAACCCATGCACACAGCTGGATCATGAGTTTCCCGGATGAATATACCGCATTTAAAGAATACGCCAGACTGTATCCTGACGCCTGTACGCTTCTCGTAGACACATACGACACCTTAAAATCCGGTGTGCCGAATGCGATCCGTGTCTTCCAGGAGATGAAAGATGCCGGAATCCATCCGAAAAGTTACGGAATCCGTCTTGATTCCGGCGATCTTGCCTACCTGTCCAAAAAAGCACGCAAAATGCTGGATGAAGCCGGATTTCCTGACGCAGTTATCGCCGCGTCAAATGATCTGGACGAATTTTTGATCAACGATCTGAAAATTCAGGGAGCTGCCATCACTTCATGGGGTGTCGGAACGAATCTGATCACATCAAAAGACTGTCCGTCATTCGGAGGGGTTTACAAACTTGCCGCCATCCAAAATAAAGACGGGGAATTTGTTCCGAAAATCAAGATTTCGAAAATATAGAAAAAATCACCAATCCCGGAAACAAAACGATCTATCGCATTTATGATAAAGATACAGGAAAAATCCGCGCCGATCTGATCTGTTTTGCAGATGAAACTTACGATACTTCTGAAGATCTGCTTCTTTTTGATCCGAATTCCACATGGAAAAGACACGGCTTGAAGGCGGCACATATACAATGAAAGAGATTTTAAAACCGATCTTTATCCGTGGCGAATGTAAATACACTTCTCCGTCCGTAAAAGAGATTGCCTCTTTCTGCGAACAGGAGAAAAATACTCTGGGATGAGACAAAGCGTCTCTTTAACCCGCACAAAGTATATGTAGACCTTTCACAAAGACTTTATGATACAAAAACCGAACTGTTAAATAACGTAAACCGATAGGAACAACTCTCTTATGAATCTATATCAGATCGACGACTTAGACGACTTAACCGAAACGTTCCATATTATAATTTAATGAAACTAAACGAATATCTGAAAATCAAATAAACAAAAACGAATATCTCGAAATCAAAGGAGTATAAACAATTATGAAAATCATCGTACTCGCCGGAGGACTAAGCACTGAAAGAGACGTTTCTCTTGCTTCTGCCGCCGGCATCTGCCGTACATTAATCGAAAAAGGTCATGACGCTTTTCTTCTTGACGTATTTTTAGGGCTGGAACACGCTCCCGAACATTTGGAAGACGTATTTACCCTTCCCGGTCACGGTCTTGAGATTGCGAAAAACATCAGTTGTGAAGAACCTGATCTTGCCGCTGTAAAAGCATCCCGGCCTGATCAATCCGACTGTTTCTTAGGACCAAACGTCATTGAATTATGTCGTCTGGCAGATATCACATTTCTCGGACTTCACGGCGGTGAAGGAGAAAACGGAAAACTTCAGGCTACTTTTGACCTGCTCGGTATCCGCTACACAGGTCCCGATTCTCTCGGCTGCGCCGTCGCTATGGATAAAGGACTGACAAAACAAGTCTTTCTCCAGGCAGGCATCGACACGCCGGCAGGCGTTACCATTCACAAGAAATCAAAAGACCGCTCTCTTGCTTCAACAGGTCTTTCCCTTCCTGTCGTTATAAAACCATGTTCTGGAGGTTCGAGCATCGGGGTATATATCGTCAGTACAGAAGAAGAATATGCAGAAGCTTTGGAAAAATCCTTTTTCTATGAGGATGAAGTCGTTGTAGAAGAGTATATAAAAAGGACGTGAATTTGCATGTGGCGTAATTGACAACGAGGCGCTTCCTCCGATCGAAATCATACCGAAAACAGGATTTTTCGATTATGCGAATAAATATCAGGCGGACGCGACTTTAGAAGTATGCCCTGCGGACATTCCCGAAGAGACAGCTTCCCGGATGATGGAACTTACCGTAAAAAGCATTCCGTGCGCTGAAACTCAACGTATACAGCCGCGCCGATTTCCTTCTTGATGCAGAAGGAAATCTCTACTGCCTGGAAATGAACACTCTGCCGGGCATGACCGCAGCCAGCCTGCTGCCGAAAGAAGCGAAAGCGGCAGGAATCGAATACGGCGATCTGTGTGAACTGATCATCAAAAAATCGTTAGAAGCGCGTTATTAATACAAGTTGTTTAAGAAAGGCAGGAGCTATCTTATGAAATATATGTCATTACAGGAAATTGCCGCAGCCTGCGGCGGTACATACTACGGCGGATCTGAATTTCTCCCCGTGAAGTAAGCAGCGTCGTCATCGACAGCCGTAAAGCAGAAAAAGACAGTCTGTTTATCGCGATCCGGGGGGCACGCGTCGACGGACATTCCTTTATTCCGAAAGTAATGGAACAAGGAGCGCTCTGCGCCGTTTCCGAAGAAGATCTCGGAGATGTTCCTTATTCTTATATTAAAGTGGCGTCATGTGAACAGGCTTTAAAAGATATCGCAGAACACTATCGGCGTTCCCTTGATATCAAAGTTGTAGGCATTTCGGGAAGCGTCGGAAAAACGAGCACAAAAGAAATGATCGCCTCTGTCCTGTCACAAAAATATTCAGTTCTTAATACAGAAGGAAACTTTAACAATGAGATTGGGCTTCCTCTTACTGTTTTCAACCTCCGTAAGGAACATGAAATCGCGGTTCTTGAGATGGGGATCAGCGGCTTCGAAGAGATGACGCGCCTTGCGAAAGTTGCCCGGCCGGACATCTGCGTTCTCACAAATATCGGTGTCGCCCATATGGAAAATCTAGGTTCAAGAGACGGGATCTTAAAAGCAAAAACAGAAATGTTTGCTTATATGAATGAAAACGGAACAATAATCTTAAACGGAGACGATGACAAACTGCGCGGATATTCTCCCGAAAACGGAATCACGCCTGTCTACTTCGGTCTTGATGAAAGCTGCGGTTTTCACGCCGAAAATATTTCCGGCAAAGGTTTAAACGGAACGGACGCACAGTTTTTCACACCAAATTCTTCTTTTACGGCACATATCAACATCCCGGGCGCTCACATGGTGTACAACGCGCTTGCGGCTACCGCAGTCGGATACGCTCTTGGTATGACAGACAGGGAAATCTGCGCAGGAATCGAAGCAAATGTTCCGATTGCCGGACGCAATAACCTGATCCGTGCGCCCCATTTTACGATCATCGACGACTGCTACAATGCAAACCCTGCTTCTATGAAAGCGTCTCTCGATGTTCTTGCCTTTGCAGATACTCGCAAAGCAGCAATACTCGGAGATATGTTTGAACTCGGAGAAAACGAAAACAGATGCACCGCGAAGTCGGCATTCACGCCGTCAGAAAAGGCATCGATGTTTTGATCTGCATCGGCAGTTTGATGAAGTCGGCGGCAGACAGAGCGTTGGAATATCTTGAGCAGCAAAAAACGCAGAACATACCGAAGAGACGCCTTCGTCTTCTGCGCATTTTCCGACTCAGATCTGCCATTTCGACACAAAGGCAGATTTTCTGCGCGAGGCGAAAGAACTTTTAAAAAGAAGGCGATACCGTACTTGTAAAGGCTTCACACGGAATGGAGTTTCCGGAAATCGTCGAATTTTACAGCAATAATATTATATTTTGATAAAGCATAGGAGAAGAATTATGAAATATCAGGTTCTCGTCCTTGATCTGGACGGCACTTTGACCAATTCAAAAAAGGAAATTACCGCACCGACAAAACAGGCGCTTCTTGAGATTCAGGAAGCCGGCCGCACTGTCGTTCTTGCCAGCGGGCGGCCGATCAACGGTGTTGCGCCTCTTGCAAAAGAACTTCAGATGGATACTTTCGGCGGATACATGCTCTCCTTTAACGGCGCACGTATTACAAAATGTTCCACAGGCGAGATCATTTACAATAAAACGATCCCAAAAGAAATCATCCGTCCGGTCTGGGAATACGTAAAGACATTTCCGGGACTGGATATCATCTCTTACGATGACACTCATATTTTCTCAGGGATTTGTCCGAACAAATATGTAGAAATAGAATCGGGAATAAACAATATGGAAATTGTTCCAACGGACGACTTTCCATCCGCCCTTGATTTCCCGGTAAATAAGCTGCTCATCTGCGGCGATCCGAAAACACTTGAAACGATGATCGAACCGCTCCGCAAGCAGTACCACGGGCTTTTAAATATCTATCTTTCCGAACCGTTTTTCTTGGAGATCATGCCGAAAAACATTGACAAAGCGCAGTCTCTCCAGAAGCTGTTAAACAGCATCGGTCTGACCGCTAATGAGATGATCTGCTGCGGCGACGGCTTCAACGATCTGTCCATGATCGAATATGCCGGTCTTGGAGTCGCCATGGAAAACGCACAGCCGATCATAAAGAAACCGCCGACTTCATCACTCGTTCCAATGACGAAGACGGCGTACTCCATGTGATCGATACGTTTATGCGATAAAGAAATCTTTTATATCGGCTCACACATACAATCTGTAAGAGCTGTCACGATACTTTTTCAGGAAAGAAAAGTTCCATCACTTCCTGTGCCGGCATTTCTTTTCCTGTAAACAGTTCAAACGCCGCAGCTCCCTGCCAGAGCAGCATCCCGATTCCTCCGACTGCGGCTTTACAGCCTGCCTCTTTTGCTTTTTTTATAAGCAGCGTCTCTCTCGGATTATACACGACGTCCGCAACAGCCAGATCTTTATGAAGTAATTCTTCCGGAACGGGAAGCACGTTTTCCAAAGGACTCATTCCGGCGCGTGTTGCATTGATCAAAAGATCGCTTCCGGCGATAGCTTCTCCTAATTTTTTCTCATCATCAATATCTTCAATATAGATTTTTTTTTCATCGACGGTACTGCTTTTTTAATCTTTTCTACCGTTTTTTCTCCGTTTGCGAAAAATTCATCCTTCCGGTTAAATATCGCAATCTCTGACGCTTTATCAAGCGCCGCCTGTACTGCGATCGCAGTCGCCGCTCCGCCTGTACCAAGCAAAACGATCTTCTTTCCCTCTATCCCGACTCCATGTTCCTTCAGATTGCGGACAAATCCGATACCGTCTGTGATATGCCCTGTCATCGTTTTGTCCTCTTCCACAACGACGGTGTTACACGCTCCGACAAGTTCCGCCGCAGGGGACAATCTGTCTACAAGCTGTGCCGCCGCGGTTTTGTTCGGCATCGTTATGTTAAAACCGCCTACGTTTAATGTGCGGAATGCGTCAATCGCATCTTTTGTTTTCTCCAGCGGTATGTCAAACGCAAGATACGCCGCATCGATCCCTAGCTTTTCAAAACTGTAGTTGTACATAGCCGGAGACCCTGAATGACCTACCGGTGAACCGATCAGCGCGTAAAGCCTTGTATGTCCGTTAATTCTTCTTTCCATCTTTTCTCCCTCCATGATCATGCGCTCTCAAAACAGGCGCACTGCAAATATGGATACAGTATATCACAACTTTTCGTTTACTTCAACACTTTAAAGTGTGAATAAAATTCATTAAAATAAAAATCGAATTAAAATGCATACATTTATCCCGTGTCACCCCATGTTACTAACGCGTTGTCGTTTTGTCTTAATGAATTGCCCCTTTTAAAAAAATGTGCTATCTTATTCCAAAAGAAAGGAGATTTTACGAAAATATGAAAAACAGTTTTTCTTTTCTCGCAAAACATATTTCATGGAAATACATTGTACTTATCTTAATCCTTATTTATATTATCCTCCTTACTGTTCCTTATCTACCGCATAAAACTGTATCGGAAGAATACAAAGAAAAGATGCGGCAGCCGAATATTATTCCGACACATCCGGGACAGAGCGCATCGCCTACATCACTGATAATAACGACGCTCTTTTGTATCGGCTCGGTATGATCGAAGAAGCAGAAAAATCCATCATTTTATCGACCTTTGATTTTAACGATGATGAGGCGGGGCAGGATATTCTTTCCGCCTTACTAAAAGCCGCGGACCGGGGCGTCGATATCCGTGTTATCGTCGATGGAATCAGCGGATTTATGGATGTACAGCACAATCCGTGGTTTCTTGCTTTAGACGCTCATAAAAACGCTCAGGTCCGCATTTATAATCCTGTGAATTTTTTGAAACCATGGGATATGCAGGCCCGCCTTCATGACAAATATCTGATCATCGATGACCAGATGTATACACTTGGCGGACGCAACACAACAAACCTGTTTCTCGGAGATTATTCAAAAGGAAAAAACATCGACAAGGAGCTGTTTGTTTACGAAACAGATCCGGGCAAAAATATGCAAAACACTTCTATGTCCCAGCTTCAGACTTATTTTGATTCCATATGGGATTCTTCTGACAGCAAAAACCGTGCCGTGGCTCAAGAAACGGAAAAAGACGGTCGAAAAAACAGAAGCTCTGAAAAAACATTACAAAGAGCTACAGAAAAAATATCCTGCCGCATACGAAAAACAAAACTGGGAAGAACTGACATTTGAGACAAATAAGATCACTCTTTTGAGCAATCCGATCGAATCAGAAAACAAAGAACCGTGGATGTGGTACTCTCTTCACCGGCTTATGATGTCCGGAAAACAGGCGACGATCTACACCCCTTACATTATATGCGGCAGGGGAAATGTACGACGATCTTTCTCAGCTCACAGATAATAACGTCTCTGTCGAGATCATTACAAATGATGTCGCAAAAGGCGCCAATCCGTGGGGCTGTACAGATTACTTAAATGAAAAAGAAAAGATATGGAGAACCGGTGTGAAAGTTTACGAATATATGGCTCCCCATTCCTGCCATACGAAAGCCGTTCTCATAGATGACCGCATGAGTATCGTCGGTTCTTACAATCTTGACATGCGAAGCACATATCTTGATACCGAATTAATGCTTGCCGTCGATTCAACCGAATTAAACGCAATTATACGAAAAGAAGCCGAACATGATAAAACCTTTTCAAAAACGATGGCAAACGGAAAATATACCTACGGGGAAAATTACAAAACAAAAGAATTAAGCACCGGAAAGAAATTATTCTACGCAACATTAAGACAAATTATCAAACCGCTCCGAAGATTCTTATAGACAACTTTATTAAAAACTCTTTATAGACAAAACTTTTATGATTAAATTTTTACAGCCGAATTTCTTATGATCGATATCTTCTCTGATCGGATTTATCTGCACGGAAACGAGAATCACAAATCAGGCATCCCTTGTACTTTCCGAGAACTGTTCCCATGCAGATAAACCGGTCTTTCGGCTTTACTACTACATCCTGTTCCAATACGTTCAATGCTTTCAGCTTTTTCTCTTCATTTTCCTGATATAATAATCTCAAATAATAAACTTCATTTACTAAGAAAATTCCTATTTCATTTTGACCTGCTTTTTTCGGTCAATGCGATCACATCCCCGTTCGAAAAACAGGCTCGTATCTGTCTGTCTGAAGCTGCAGGCAAAATTCCATGCCGTCTATCATATTCTCCTTGCGTACACGGAATTCAAAATATTCTGCTCTTTTTTACAAATCGCATCAATCCCTCCTCCCATATCTTTCATACACGGAAAAGAAATCCATTCTTCCTGCTGCATTCTCGAATACTCTTCTTCGATCACCATACGAACAAGTTTTTTCCCGCTGCTCGTCAACTGCCTGTACTTTTCAAGAGCATATATCTCATCCTGTGTGATCGCTTTTTTACATGCGATGGCAATCTCTCTGTTTCTTACATACTCTTCATAAAAGTAATTCGCATCTACTTCAAGCGTGATCATCAGCGCAACAAAAATATCCGGTTTCGGATAGCTGATGCCATTCTCATAATTTGCAATAGCAGACGGTGTAACCTGCACCGCTTCGGCAAGCTGTACTCTTGACATGTTTAACTCCTGACGTCGCTTACGAATCTTATTTCCGATCATCGTCATGATTTTAACCCTCTCTTCACCACATATTATTCAAAGTATATTACAAGTTTCCTGTAAAAGCAATCGCTTTTTCAAGATTATTGTAGTTTCTCATTGACATTTTATTAAATCTGTCGTAAACTGATGTAGAAATAGCCGTAAAATTGGTATATTTTCTTAATATGAATCAATTTTCTTAGGTAATATTAACAACTAGAATCGAGGGGCATGATGAAAGATTATGTAATAGATGTACTGATGAACATCGGAGTTCCGGCAGGAATCAAAGGTTTTACTTATATTTGCGACGCAATAGAATTATTTAATACCGATCCATACTATCCTGACGGAAAGATATCAGCACTCTATATCGATATCGCTAAAAAGTATCACACAACACCATCAAGAGTAGAGCGTTCCATACGACACGCTTTCGATATTGCACTTACAAAAGGTGATCCTGATATGGTATCCCGCTATCTGGATCTGACAAACAGACAGAACTCCACGCTATTGCGGACACTCTATCTTCGAATCGGGCAAGAACGCCGCAGACATCAGGCAGAACGGCGTCATCAGCAATGCAACCCACAAACTTGTACCTCACAGACTTGTGAGTTTAAAGCACAGATATATATGGAAGCAATGAAAACCTTATCCGAAGAGATCGAATCTTTGTTTAATCGCACTCTTGCTTCTGTAAGAGATGATATTCATCCGACAGACGACGGACAAAGTGAACGGAGCTGTTCCGGATTTCCAAAATCTTTAAAATCTTAAAGACTCGGCTCTTTCTTATTTTATTTTTATCATCTTTGAAAACAGCTCCGCAAAACAACATATGTTTGGATTTCACTTGGTTTTACCTCGCTTTTCATATATAATATTAGGCGTTTCATAAACGCCTAATACCGAAAATTATTGAAAGGAGATGGTTCTATGTCTACCAACATTCAGAAAAACCAGATTACAGAAGGCATTATTTGGCGGCAGCTTCTACTTTTCTTCTTTCCCATTTTACTCGGGACTTTCTTTCAACAGCTATACAACACGATTGACAGTGTTATCGTCGGTCAATTCGTCGGAAAAGAAGCTCGCCGCAGTAGGAGGTTCTTCTGCTCAGATCGTTGCTTTTGTAGTCGGATTTTTTACCGGGCTTTCTTCCGGGGCATCCGTAACGATTGCACAATTTTTCGGTGCGAAAGACTCCCGCTCTGCAAATAAAGGTCTTCACACAGCTTACGCGATCGCCGCTTTCGGAGGTTTGATCCTTACCGTATCAGGAATAATTCTGACTCCGTTTCTTTTAGAGATGATGAATACGCCTGCCGATATTGTAGCAGATTCCGCCGTTTACTTAAGGATCTACTTTGCCGGAATCATTTTCGTCCTCATTTACAACATGGGATCGGCAATACTGCGCGCCACCGGAGATTCCAAACGTCCGCTCTATTATTTGATCGTCTGCTGCATCATCAACATCGTGCTTGACGTTTTATTCGTTATCGTATTCCATATGGGTGTTATGGGGAGTTGCCGTTGCCACCCTCATCGCACAGGCTGTAAGCGCCGTACTTGTCACTTTAAAACTGATGCGCTCTGAAGGCATATTAAAACTTTCCGTCAAACAGATCCGTTTCCACGGTTCGATTTTGAAAATGCAGTTAAAACTCGGACTGCCGACCGGATTTGAAGCGATCCTGTTCTCTATTACAAATATTGCCATTCAATCTGCTGTCAACACTTTCGGCACGGATACAACCGCCGCATGGTCAGCCTACGGAAAAATGGACGCTATTTTCTGGATGATCAGCGGTTCCTTCGGCATTGCGATCACAACCTTCGTAGGTCAGAACTACGGCGCCGGAAAAATGGATCGAGTACGCAAAAGTACCCGCGTATGCCTTCTTATGGATTTTATTGTTTCCGCCGTACTTGTTGTCTTTCTGATCGCCGCACGATTCCTTTTATTCCGGTTATTTACAAACGACAGTCATGTAATTGAAATCGGATGCGACATGCTCGTTCTGATCACGCCATGGTACATTGTATATGTCTTTATCGAAGTTATCGCCGGAGCGCTGCGCGGAGTCGGAAACGTCGTCGTTCCGGTAGTCATTACTCTGCTTGGCGTCTGCGTCCTTCGCATCGCATGGCTTGCCGCCATGCTGAAAATCTCACCGACGATATCGGCGATTATTTTAAGCTATCCGGTAACATGGGTTATCACAGCGCTTGCATTTATCATCTACTATATATACATAACCCATAAAACTATCGCCGGAAGTTCTAAAAAGCATGTTCCAAAATTGTAAGCAGCCGATAAAATCTTAGATGACCCGGACTTGGACTATCTGCGCTGCGAGTAAAAAAGCAAAAAATTACCCGAATCATCATAAAGTAATATACTCACATAAGAAACGGGTGATTTTTTGCTTTTCTGCATTCTTCTGTATAATAATCAAAATTATATTGTCTTTTTCGGAAATTTCAAACGGGCTTTTAAACTGATCGCAGTCGATCAATATATCAAATTCTCCCCCGAGCGCTTTGGCATAAGTACTTACGATCGCCAGTCCAAGTCCGTTTCCGTCTCCGGTTCTTGCCTTATCTCCTCTTAGCAAACCTTTCGATAATATCTTCTTTTGTAAAATCCATCGGATATCCCGATGTGTTTGTTACTTCCAGCCATACTTCCTCTTTTCCTTCCGACTGCAAAAGCTTCGTTTTTCACAAAGACACGCGTTCCCTTTGCAGAATATTTCAACGCATTTTCAATCAGATTCTGGCAGATTCTGTAAAAATAAAATTGTCCGATATAAGCTGTGTATCTTCTTTTTGTCAGATCGGTAACAAATTCCAAATGACTTTCTTTTATCCTGTCATCCATATCCGCAAAGATCTGTTCGATCATCCGATTTACCTCGAACGGCTCCGGATGCAGCTCTACATTTCCGCTGCTTGCTTTTGCAAGATTAAATAAACTGTTGATCATTTCTTTTAGTTTCTCTGCCCGCTCTGAAATCACATCCACATAATCGCGGACAATATCGCTTAATTCTTCCCTCTTGATCAGTTCAATATAGCCGACCATCGACGTAAGCGGCGTTTTCAGATCATGGGAAACATTTGTAATAAGATCTACTCTGAGCTGATCGCTGCGCGATACTTTTTCAAGACTCTTTCGCTCGATCTCTAGCGCTTCTTTGATCCTGTTTTGATTTATCTTTTCAAAATTACACATGATCATGTCTAACTGTTTCTTTTTAAAGTGATTCATCACCGCTCCGGCAAGCACAAACTGAACGAGCGCCGATAAAATCATGACATAACCCGATGCATAATTGTATTGCCATCCTGTTCCTATATACATTCCGCCGTTCATTAAGTACGACATATACCACAAAGCGATCAAAAGAGCTGTTCCGCCTATCCACTGCAGTCTGCGATTCCTGATTTTCCACCTGTTCTGCCATTTCACATACGCATCCTTTTCTCCCGGATCCCATTCACGGAATTTCCTCATAATGAGAAATGCGGTCAGTATCATCTGCCCTGCTCCAAATAAAGCATTTCCCAATATCCCGAAAAACAATGATTCTCCGGTCGGATGGTACGTACGGTACACTACAACACTATACCAGAATGCGATTCCAAACCCTGCCAGCACAAAACAAAATAGTTTCACTGCAATCCCTGTACTGCTAAGCCAGCATTTCTCTAAAAACTTTTCGCCTTTGACTTAATATTTTTCCATTTTGTATCCAATACCCCACACCACCTTTACATATCTTGGTTTCTTTGCATCAATCTCAATTTTCTCCCGAATGTGTCTGATATGAACCATTACCGTGTTTTCCACTGTATAGTTTGCCGATTCCTGCCAGACATTTTCATAAATCTGCTCCGAAGAAAACACCTGCCCCGGATGTTCCATCAAAAGTTCTAAAATTTTATACTCCGTAGCCGTCAGCCTCACTTCCTCCCCTTCCACAAGTACGATCCGCTGTTTTTGTCAAGTACAAGGCCTCCGTTTATGATCTGATCATCATTTTCCTTCGGAAGCTCGCCTCCCCACGCCCTGTATCTCCTCAAATGCGCTTTCACGCGAGCCATCAACTCCGCCGGATTATAGGGCTTTTCCACATAATCGTCCGCACCAAACACAAGTCCCGATACCTTATCACTTTCCTCCGTCTTTGCCGAAAAAGAATAATAACCGGAATCCTGTATTTCTCCCGAAGCTTCATAAGAGCAGACAAGCCATTTAACCGTGGCATCATAACATCAAGCAGAATTAAATCTACCGGATTCTGCTCAAGCAAGTTTAACGCTTCCATTCCATCATACGCCGGAATCACCCGGTATCCTTCGTATTTTAAAAAGTTCACTGATCGAATATACAATTTCTTTGTTGTCATCAACAACCATGACAACCTCTCCCATATTCATTTCCTCTGCCATCATTCTCTCCTCTCGTTTTCCTTTATCTGATATAAACAGTACACTTCCACTGTTAAAAAACCTCGATGTAATTCTTAAATTTTTTTTCTTATAAAAGGCCGTCGGAATTTCCTTTCATACATTTCCTTTCCAAGCAGTGGATCGCCGGTATAATCCGCCACTTTTTGTGGCGGCAAGCCGAGCAATCGGCTTGGATTGCACAACGATGCAATCATTATACCACAAACGATAACAGGCGATCCGGAAATTTCTTTATTTCCGAACCGCCTGTCATCTTTACACATGTGAATTTTATTTTATTCCGCCGCAATCTGCTTTACCTTACCGAGTCCCTTTGCCACGGCAGGAATGCAAATGATCACGAGCGTGATCGCCGCTTCCGCCAAAAAAGAAAGCTATAATTATATGCAATCGGATAGATCGCTGTCAATGATTTCGGGAAGTTATCGGGCATGTAATCCATCAATACAAATATCCCCCAAGTGCGTGAAACGCACCTCTTGCCAAAACTGCCGCGATATAACCTTTAAGCAGTCCGTGCTTCTTTTTGCAAAAAATCCTGCCACACCAAGAGCTGCAAATGCCAGAATATAATCACAGCACACTTGAAAAAAGAAAGTACATACGGTTCCTGTATAAACTGCAGGATTCCATAAGCAAGACCTACCAAAACTCCTGTTCCGACACCGTACCAGTTTGCCACAAGTACAATAAACAGCATGCTGCATAATGTCACACTGCCTCCCCATGGCATCTGAAAAATCTTTACATAAGACGTAACAAACGCCAGGGCCATTGCAGCCGCACAAAAATACTAGCTGCTTTGTCGTCATTTTTTGACGCTTAGATCTCTTTCCCGCGAAAAATACTGCCGCCAGAAAAAGTACGATCCCGACGGATATCGTGACAACATATCCCGCAGTTGTCAGCCCGCCTTCTGCATTTACAAGTAAATCAAACATAAAAAACCTCCTGTTCTCAGATTGAAAACAAAAGGTATAAACACTCATAACATAATCCCTACGTTGGCATTATCCAAATCAGGTTATGGGTCGAAGTTCTCAACTTCCTCTCAGCCTGGTACACAAGCTCCCCTTGTCATCAATCTATATGTAATTTTTAGTAACAGTTTAGCCATACAGTGTGTGTGAAGCACAAAACATGTCTGCATGTTTTGCTAACGGACATCTGTATGCGCTAAGCGCCCATTTATGAGTAAAACAGTGGCGTCAGCCACAATAAGCACGTGGTGCGGTTTTGCGAATGGCGGGATAAACCGTTACCTCTTTGACCGTATCCATAATAACCTCTTTGACAAAAAATGTCAAGAAATTTGAACAATCATCCTGTCCGGCCTTTTATATGGACATCGCTGTGCCCCCATCAGTCCTTCTCCGCTATTTCTTTTAACTGTCGATACACATAAGATACCGGAAGTCCGACCACGTTATAATAATCTCCGTCAATCCGTTCGATATAAGCTGCAAACTGCCCCTGTATACCATACGCTCCGGCTTTGTCAAGAGGTTCTCCTGTTGCGGCATATTCCCGAATCTCTTCGTCACTCATAGGATTGACAAAACTTCCGTTTCAACTGCATGAACAACCGACTTTCTTTTTCCCTCATCGTCATAATCCAAAATTGCCACGCCTGTATACACTTTGTGACTTCTTCCCTGCAGACTTCGGATCATACGGACGGCATCTGCCTCATCTTTCGGTTTCCCTAAAATACTTCCGTCTGACACAACGATCGTATCCGCTCCGATCACAATCGTATCCAACAGTACATTATTTTTCTTATCAAAACTTATCTGCTTCACCTGCTCTTGTTTTTCCGTAAATCATCCGCAACATTTTCCGCCTTTGAAAGCGCAAGCTCTTTTACAATCTCTTCGGGGATCAGACTATGATAAACTTCTTCTTTGTCACTGACTCTTACTTCAAATGAAATTCCGATCTGCTCAAAGGAGCTCCCGCCTTCTCGGGGAAGCCGACCCAAGAATAATTCTTTTCTTTGTCTGCATTTTCACTTCTCTGCTTTCTTCTATTTATTTTATTTACTCCAAGTATACAACAACCAATGTATATGTGTACACAAAGAATGTCACCCTTTGTAAAAAACATACTTTACATAAATTATTTCATTGAGCAGTCCTGGCTTTTTAATACGTTGCAGCTTATTTTTTATACGAAGAATTGCCGCTCGGATCAAAAACAAATCACACCACAAATGAACATATAGACGGTATGTCGGATATCTCACAGAAATATGTTTCTCACCACGATAAAATTCGGTCACGACACCAAGTATCCTCCTCCGGCACATTCTCTTTCCACCAGCGATTGTCCCCACAGATGATATATCCTTCCTTTTTCACATGCAGGATACGATGCAGCACATATTTTCCGTCCGGTCTCCGATAAAGCGGAAGGTCATATCGTTTTAATCTTCCATGAACCGGTTCTATAATAATTGTATCCCTTCGATTACGCAGCATCGGTTCCATGCTGTCTCCGACGGTTGTGGAGACACAGGTTTTCCCCGATCGAAGTTCTTCTTCTAAAGATGTATTGCGCATAACGTCTCCTCTATAAAATCTATCTTTCACTACAGATAATTTTATAAAACATCCTTGACAGATCTTTATAATCTGCCAAGGATGTTTTCATCTAACAAAAAATACCTTTAGTTACAATTTTTTAGAAGTCTTCATCCTCCCCACCTTCAAGTTCTCCTTCAGCACTGCCATCATTAACAAAAGATGTTGTAATAATATCCTCTGTTCCAAATCTTACAACTTCTAATTCCGGCTCTAAAAATGTTTTTTTCTCACTTCTATTCCTCCTGCCTTCTCTTCTTATCGAATTGTATATTGCGCCATGTCGCTATATACAGTATGTCGCTCACCACTATTGTCCTGGTATGTTACATATCCTCTTGCATACCAAGTTGTTGCTCTGCTTGTTTTTAAATACTGTGTAAAGTTTGCCAAATATAAATCTGTATTTACACCATATTTTTTTCAAACGGGTAGTTGCCGTTGTGTCTAATGTCAATTCTTGTTGTACTTCCTGAATTGCTGCATAGCCTGTACTGTCAGTCGCCACAACACCGGCTCTTATAACGTTACAGCCTGTGTCTGCTGGAACAGAATATTTTGATAAAAACTTCACTCTTCCATTTGCATAGGACACATCGCACAAAACCGAAACTTCTTTTGCACTTCTTCTGCTTCTTCAATATAAACTGATGTCACATCTATGTCTTTATATACTGTAAATGTATAAGATTCATTGTAACAGATCGGCTTTTCATCTACTGTCCAGTGCGAGAATTTCTTTCCGTCCGGCGCTGCTTTTGCAACAACTCTCACCTGATCTCCGACTTCACAATATTTTGTTTCTGTGTTTCCGTTGTTGTTGATCGTAACAACCGCCTTTAACTGCAATCCTTCGATCGACGTCTTCAAAGATTCAACAATCAATTTCACCTCTTCTACTGAAAGAGCTGTATTGTCTTTCGCTGCTTTTGCATCTGCAAGATCGTCTTCAAGCGCTTTTCTCGTTGCTTCCGTATATTTCTCTGCAAAGCCTTCCTCTTGCCTCTTGCTTTCTGCCGCAGCAATCGCTTCTTCTAACGCCGTATCGTCGCGGGTAACCGTAACAATACACTGTGCCGTTATATTAGGATAATTCACAGAACTTACTTTAATTGTTGCATTTCCCGCTTTATGAGCTGTGACAACTCCGCCGTCAACAGTAGCGACTTCCTCATTATCAGATTCCCATAAAACTTCTTGATCTGTCGCGTCTTCCGGGGTGATCGCTGCCTGCAGCGTCGCCGTCTTCTGCTCTTCCGTTCCTCCGACTTTCAAAGCCAATGCATCCTGATCTAATGTTATTCCCGTAACTGCGATTTCTACAGTTTCATATAATTTTGCATTTGCCCAACACGTATGCAGTTTCCCGCCATTTCCGTTGTTCCATGCGCTTGCAGGGCACTCTAGCTTCATATGAGTCGTTCCTTCCGGTAATTTCACACGGATGCTTCGTAATCCACCGTTTGCCGAAAGATCTTCTGCATAATACTGCTGTGTATAATTACTTCCGTCTGTACTTGTAGAAACTTTAAATTTCGCTTTCACATTTGCAAAAGTACCGCTGTCTGACGCAATCTGATGATTCTCGACACCGATGTCGGCAGAAAACATCTTGTAGCCTGTCACATCATATACAATCGAAGATGGCTCATGTGCGCCTATGCCTTTTGTATATGTATTTATTGTAGACGTATCTTTCTTGATTGCTATCAACCTGTTTCCATCCGGACACAGATCTTTCTTAACTCCACCCCATGCAGTATCTCCGGACAAGTACGTTAAATCCGACACATAAACTCCTGTTCCCAATTCATCCTGAAATTCCATTTTGAACTGTTCCAACTGTTGGAAAACAGCCTCAAGTTCTTCTTTTTGTCGTGCTTTCCTGCGCTAACTTTGCTTCTGCCTCTGCCTTAATCGGATCAAATTTTGCTCTGGAATATACTTTACCCGAATCTGCGTTTCCGCTAAGCACGTTCAACTCCATCTGTGATTCCATCTGTGCAAGTTTTTCTCGTATTCTGATTTTTAAAGCTTCTGTTTCCGCATCTTTTTTTACCGGAGTCAATATACTGATTTCTGCCGCCGATATATGCTGATTGGGAGCGCTTCCATCCGTATGAATGACAGTAAGTTTTACTTTTTGACATTCTCAACTTCTGCATCAAATACAAATTCCTTTTCGGATTTATTCTCTGCCGACCAATTAGCTCCCGGATTGTTATAACTAATATGTAAGTTATTTCCTACATTTTCCCAATTTTCAGTTCCGTCTTTCTGAACCGAAACACTAAATTCTGTCACTGTTCCGTTTCCAAACGCGTCCTGCCTCGGAAGATAAGTAATCCCCTGAATGCTCTGCGCATTCTGAAGTTCTACTGTTATCGTATTGTTGCCTGTCAGAGCGCCGTCTTCCCTGTTCGGCTGATTATCTCCGCTATAACACGAATGATAATAAGACGTAATCACTCCGTCTGTCGCATTGACTGCATGTCCCGTTCCGGGCGATGCCGCGCCTTCACCTGTACTTGATTCATTATCCGCCTCCGTATCCGCTGTTGTCGTCAGCTCTGTATAAGGCACTTTCTTATACCCCGATTCACTGACTTCTTCATTCCATACCCAATCAGCGCTTGCCTGTACGTTCACCGGAAATGCGCTTCCTGTAATAACCATCGCTCCAGCGCATAATAAAGCGAATGTCTGTTTCATTTTCATAATCTTATCCACCTCTTCCTTTTTTCTATACTTGCAATCCATAATTCAACGGTCTGCAGAAATATTCATATATTGCTTTTCTTCCCTCACCTCCCGGTTCTCTTTATAATTATCGAAATCTCTGTTCCGACTCGAATGATAAATGATGTTATATCTTTATAATTTTACCCCCCGTATTTTTCTGTCAATATGTTTTGTGTATTTTTTCTAAGATTTCTTTTATATCTTACTTTTTTTGTGCATTTTACTCGATTTTGCCAATATTTACATTTTCAGATTCCCCACCCTTCTTCCTTCCCACAGATTTTTATATCAATTTTTCTAATAGCAAAACAGATAATATATTATTGTTTCTCATTTACAGATATGTTATGATAAATCCACTCACAGAAATTCTTTCTGTGAAAAATACCGGCAGCTTCACCGGTCTGAGGAATTCCCTCAAAATTACCCGATACAATACAACAACAGTTTTTGCATGGATAGTCTAGTAGAACAGTTCTTTTTTCGTATACTGATTCTAAATAAAAAACTCGTTTTTCTAAAATCCTTTTAAAAAATCACGAAAAGGCGTTTCAGAAAAGAGTTTTCTTGTTCTATAGGACTCATTCATGCACATGAAAGGAGAGCCTATGGCAGGAAAAGAAAACAGAGAAATCAAAAACAGCGTCTTCGTAGATCTGTTCTATGAAGACGAATCAGCAGAAGCAAATGAAATCGCGCTCTTTAACGCCATCCACGACGAGCCCCTCCCGGAAGGAACGAAGATTCGGAAATTCCGTGTAGACAATACGATCTATATGAATTTTCAAAACGATATTTCTTTTGACGCAGGAGGAAAAGTGATCGTATTCGGCGAGCATCAGTCTGCGGTCAATGAAAACATGCCCCTTCGGAGTCTGCTGTACATCGGACGTGCTTATGAAAGGCTTGTACCGCCGAGAAGCCGGTATAAAAAGAAACTCGTTCCCTTCCGACGCCGGAATTTTACACATTTTATAACGGAAAAGAAAAATGGGAGAAGGAAAAAGAACTGCGCCTGTCAGATGCCTATATCGTAAAAGACGGTGAGCCGAGTCTGGAATTAAAAGTAAAGGTCATCAATATCCGGCCGGAAGAGCATCATGAAATCTTAGAAAAGTGTCAGGTACTGAAAGAATACAGCCAGTTTATGGAAATCGTGCAGAACTATCAGATCTCCGGGGAGGAAGAGCCTTATAAAAAGCGATAAAAGAGTGCATTGAAAAAGGCATTCTTGCTGATTATTTAATGCGAAAAGGAGGCGAGGTTGTCAATATGTTATTAGACGAATACGACTATGAGACAGATATCGAAGTGCAAAGAGAAGAGGCAAGAGAAGAAGGACGAAAGCTGGGACGAGAAGAGGAACGAAAAGAATTTCTCAAAAAATCTGCTCTCTCATTCAGAAAAAACTTGAAAAAGGAAAAACAGTTTCCGAAATTGCAAATGATCTTGAAGATACGGAAGAAAATGTCGCTCATCTGATTGAACAGTTTCATCTTCGTATAAATTAATCAAAGATAACTTCATAGAACAGAGGAGAAGAGTTGATTTCTCCTCTGTCAGAAGTCGATTAAAATATAAATATATCATTGTTTCTCATTTACAGATATGCTATGATAATTCCACTCACAGACATTCTATCTGTGAAAGATACCGGCAGTTTCGCCGGTCTGAGGAATTCCCTCAAAATTACCCGATACAATACAACAACAGTTTTTGCATGGATAGTCTAGTAGAACAGTTCTTTTTTTCGTATACTGATTTTTAAGAGAAGGTCTTAAAAAGGGAAAACGTTTTCTTTTTCAGAGGAAAAACTTTTGGCGAAAGTAAACCTAAAAGCAGCAAGCTTAAAAGCATTTTCCCGCCTGTACTACAGGGTTCGTTCATGCACATGAAAGGAGAGCCTATGGCAGGAAAAGAAAACAGAGAAATTAAAAACAGTGTCTTTGTAGATTTATTCTATGAGGACGAATCAGCAGAAGCGAACGAGATCGCACTTTTTAATGCAATCCATGATGAGCCGTTGCCGGAAGGAACAAAGATTCGCAGATTCCGTGTAGATAATACGATCTACATGAATTTTCAAAATGATATTTCTTTTGACGCGGGAGGAAAAGTGATCGTATTCGGCGAGCATCAGTCTACGATCAACGAAAACATGCCCCTTCGGAGTCTGTTGTACATCGGACGCGCTTATGAAAGGCTTGTACCGCCGAGAAGCCGGTATAAAAAGAAAATCGTTCCCCTTCCGACACCGGAATTTTACACATTCTATAACGGAAAAGAAAAGTGGGAGAAGGAAAAAGAACTGCGCCTGTCAGATGCCTATATCGTAAAAGACGGTGAGCCGAGTCTGGAGTTGAAAGTGAAAGTTATCAATATCCGGCCGGAAGAACATCATGAAATCTTAGAAAGGTGTCAGGTACTGAAAGAATACAGCCAGTTCATGGAAATCGTGCAGAACTATCAGATCTCCGGGGAGGAAGAGCCTTATAAAAAGCGATAAAAGAGTGCATCGAAAGAGGAATTCTTGCTGATTATTTAATGCGAAAAAGGAAGCGAGGTTGTCAATATGTTATTAGACGAATACGACTATGAGACAGATATTGAAGTGCAAAGAGAAGAGGCAAGAGAAGAAGGAAGAAAACTGGGAAGAGAAGAGGGAAGAATGCAGGGACGAGAAGAGGGACGAGAAGAGGAACGAAAAGAATTTCTCCAAAAAATCTGCTCTCTTATTCAGAAAAAACTTGAAAAAAGGAAAAACAGTTTCCGAAATTGCAAATGATCTTGAAGATACGGAAGAAAATATTTCTCATTTGATCAAGCAATTTCATCTAAATTAATCTTATATGCTTTTGTATGATTAAAAAGGAAAAAGTCCAAAGTTGCCCAAACCCCATCTACTGCTTACAATCTCATGATGTGCCTTTTGGCACTTCCGACAATTTATACTGTAAGCAGCTCTTTGAGCCTAAATTTATAATGACAGCCTTCCCTTTACTATGCTAAAATGTAAAAGATTATGAGAAAAACATATGAGAAATATGAAAATGAGGAGGATTTAAACTTTGGAAAACAAAAAAATTATCCAAGTAGAAGAAAAAGTACCTTTCAAGCTGCTCGTACCGCTAAGCATACAACATATGTTTGCAATGTTCGGTGCGTCCGTACTTGTTCCGTTCGTATTCGGACTGAATCCGGCCGTTGTTTTATTTATGAACGGAATCGGAACATTATTGTTCATCCTGATTACAAAAGGAAAAGCGCCTGCATACCTCGGCTCCAGTTTTGCATTTCTTGCACCGGCGGGAATTGTAATTGAAAAATGGGGTTACAGCTATGCACTCGGCGGATTTGTGGCAGTCGGATTCTTAGGATGTGTCCTTGCTTTGATCATCCGCAAATTCGGTTCCAAATGGATCGACGTTGTACTTCCCCTGCCGCTATGGGACCGGTAGTAGCACTGATCGGTCTGGAACTTGCAGGAACAGCCGCTTCCAATGCAGGTCTTACGGCATCTTCCATCGATCCGAAAAAATGTGATCGTATTTCTTGTCACACTTTTAACCGCTGTCCTTGGATCTGTATTGTTCCGCAAATTTTTTGCCGTGATTCCGATCCTGATCGCGATCATTGCGGGATATATCGCGGCTCTTTTGTGGAATCGTTGATTTCAGTAAAGTTGCTTCAGCATCATTTTTGCGCTTCCGAACTTCTCCACGCCAAAGTTCAAATGGGAGGCGATCGTGATCATTCTGCCTGTTATCCTTGTTATCGCCTCTGAACATATCGGACATCAGATCGTAACAAGTAAGATCGTCGGACGCGACCTTCTGAAAGATCCGGGTCTTCACAGATCCCTGTTTGCAGATAATTTTTCCACGATGATCTCAGGATTTATCGGCTCCGTACCGACAACGACTTACGGAGAGAATATCGGAGTTATGGCAATGACAAAGGTTTACAGCGTATACGTTATCGCAGGCGCCGCGGTACTGTCGATCATCTGTTCTTTCATTGGGAAAATGACGACTTTGATCAGCACTATCCCCGGCCCTGTTATCGGCGGAATTTCATTCCTTCTGTACGGAATGATCGGCACGTCAGGTATCCGCATCCTTGTCGATTCTCAAGTTGACTACGCAAGATCAAGAAATATGGCAATGACCTCTATTATTTTCGTAACCGGACTATCCGGTATCAAAGTACAGTTTGGAAGTATTCAGCTTACAGGTATGGTACTGGCATGTGTTGTCGGAATGATCATGGGATTGATGTTCTTCCTCTTCGATAAGCTAAAACTTACGAATGACAGAGAAAACTGCTAAAACACACTGAAAAAACAAAAAGAAAGAACAGAGGAATAATTACCATGCTGAAAATTGTCATTTCACCGGCAAAAAAGATGAATATCACAGATGAATTCCCCTGTAACGCCACTGTCCCGGTCTTTTCTGACCGGGCAGATGTGCTTCACGGGATTTTAAAAAATAAAAATATACAGGAACTGAAAACACTTTGGAAATGCAGTGATAAACTTGCCGAACAGAATTATCAAAGACTTCATGCCTTTTCTCCCGATCAGGCGGTAACACCGGCACTTCTTGCCTATGAAGGAATTCAATATCAACACATTGCTCCTTCCGTTTTTACAGATGCCCAGTGGCATTATGTAAATGTTCACCTTCGCATTTTATCCGGATTTTACGGAATCTTAAAACCGACAGACAAAGTTATTCCCTATCGTTTGGAAATGCAGGCAAAGTTAGAAGCTGCTAAAAAGAACGACCTTTATGAATACTGGAGCGATACGCTGTACCAAAGTCTCCTCGCAGAAGGGATGACCGAACTTGTCAATCTCGCTTCCGCAGAATACAGTAAAGCAATCCTTCCCTACAAAAATATCCGCTGCATTACATGTATTTTCGGCGAAGAGGTAAACGGAAAAATAAAAGTCAAGGGCACTCAGGCTAAGATCGCCCGCGGCGAAATGGTACGCTGGATGGCAGATCAGAAAATCGAAAGCGTTTCGGACATCCGTGAATTCAAAGAACTGGGATATCGTTTTTCTCCCTCTCATTCCACGGAGGACACTTACACTTTTTCTCTTTGATCTAACTGCAGCTTTGTTTTGTATATGCGGACATATCACTCCCATTTGGGCCGCAAACGATAACTTGGGCTGCTGACTATAACTTTGACTACAGACTACAGTTTTTCCGCAGACTATGACTTTAGTTGCCGACTATAACTTTGCTCCAGGACTCTTTCATATTACTTTTTATCTGTGTCTCCGGTGAGATCGTACGAAAAAGCTCGCTCATATTGATCTTCGCAGCACTGTCCGAAAAACTTGCGTCACAAAATACTGCCCGGCGCGGATGCTGTCCGGCAATCTTTCTGATCACAGCCTCGGATATATTTTCATTAAAGCAGGCGGCTAACTCTTTTCCGTCATAATAATGCACTGTATAACCACCGATTTTCTCCGAAGAGTACGGCTTTGACAATAAAAGTCCCCATTCCGTCAGACAGGCGAACAAAAGATCTAAGTCTGTACGATCAGGCTTAATATTTGTCTCAAGTCCGTAAAGCATTTCCTGCGTATACTCTTCAGGCATGTAATAAACATCCTCCATATTACTTTCATCAAGCCGCAGCACACGAAATCCAAAATCTCTGTTTTCGCATCCGTTTTCCCGTTTTATTTTTTCTGCTGCCCGACGGATCCGTTCTTTTCCGATCTCACAGATTGTCTTATATCCTGCCTTATACGCTTCACTTTTTTTATCACATTCCTGCGGTATCTGAACTAAAATATAGTGCAGATCTATGTTTTTATCCGCCTCAGTCTGCATCACCGCATGAGCCGTTGTCGCCGATCCTGAAAAGAAATCCATTACGATATCGCCGTCTTTTGCCGCCATATTGATAAAATATTGTATGACGTTGACCGGCTTTACATTCTCAAACACTCTTTTTCCGTCAAACAGTTCCTGTACGCACTGCGTACCTGCATTGTATATGCTGACTGCCTCTTTCGGAATCAAAGTGGACGGAGCACCCATCGCGTCTCCCAAATATTTTTTTAATATAGATGTTCCAATGTGCCTGATCTCCGTTTTGATCGACAAGCGGACCTGTCTTCGTTCTTTTAAATGTCACAAGACCTTCTTCCTTTGCCTGCTCAAACCTTTCCCGCACGAACCGGTAAATATATCCGTCTTTCGGACGCACTCTCTCCCCGTCCGGACAGATGATCTCGTATTTTTGGTTTGCATTTGTCGATTTATTTTTAAACACAAAATCTTTATCTCTGTATAATCCCCGCTCGTCTTTTTCCCGATACATCTTGATCGCTTCCCCTGACAACGGCGCAAAAAACATATCCAGACAAGTTTTATTTTTTGCATAACACAATATATATTCATGTGTCTTACTCGCAAATTTCGGCCGGATACCGCCTGCCGTAGAGCAATTCCATATAAAGCAGTTGACAAAATTTCGTTCGCCGAAAACCTCGTCACATATTTTTTTAAATTTGCCTGCTCGTTATCGTCTATACTGATAAATATTACTCCGTCATCACAGAGAAGGTTTCTGGCGGCAAGAAGCCGTGCATAAATCATGCTGCACCAATCCGAATGATACCTTCCGCTGTAATCCAAATTCTGATACATCCGGTTTTTATCATCTTGAGAAGCTCCGCCTGCATTCACATATTCTCTCGCTCTGATCCGAAAATCATCCGCATAAATAAAATCATTTCCCGTATTATAAGGCGGATCGATATAGATTACTTTTACCGAATCCAAATAACTTTCCTGAAGAAGTTTCAGCACATCCAGATTATCGCCTTCTATATAGAGATTGCCTGTCGAATCCCACTCAACAGAGTCTTGCACTACGGGACGCAGCGTTTTTCTGATCGGTTTATAAACTTCTTTTACGGCTTCCCGCTTTCCGACCCATGAAAATTCGCATGTTTCGCTTTCCTTTTGATTGATTCCCAAAAGAAGCTGCAACGTATTGATATCGACTTTTCGGATTGTCTTCCCATCGTTATCTTTTTGTTCTTTTTACGCATGACGGGAAAATATCCGCAAGCCTGCGGATATTTTCCTGAAAACCGTCAACAGATTCAAATCTCATCTTTTCCATCTATGTCTTTCCTCAACTATTTCCTGCTCTGCCATACTTCATCCGTCTTTTGAAAAACATTCTCTGCATCGGTTTATAAATCTTCCGTTTTGAATCGCCGCTTCTTCACTGTCAAAAATGAGCAGCTCCTCTTTCGGCACTCTTCTTATAAACTTGCAGTCATCTGTTTTATGATAAAAATTTGTCGGCGTATATGGGTTTGCATACACTCTTTGCTTCGGCTTTCCAAACGCCTGCGCCAAACAGTCAATACCTTTTGTCTCTCCTAAGTTCTTTGCAAAATACAAGGCAAGTTCTGATTTATTTTTCTGTCTCATACGCTTAAATTGAACCGTATCATCGAGCAATTCCTCTTTCTGCATCCATCCGATCACAAATCCTTTTTTTGCCGGACGATCCAGGTAAACTCTCACAAAGATATCACAGCACTGATTTTCGCACTCCCATGCGATCACTCTGCGCCGCAGGTTTTCGCCCTTACATCCGTCAAATTCCGAAAACCTTTCCTGAACTTCCCTGCAGTAATCATCCAGACAATATCCAGGATCACTTTCCCGCCGTTTCAACTTCGGATAACAGAATACATCATCTTTACGCCGGATCGTCTCCAACAGTTTTGCACTGACTTCACATTATCATAATCCCCTGTGAAATCACTTTCTACTTTCAAATCGTTTCTTATATTCGTAGATTTTACTTCTACGATCTTCACGCCTAATGTCCTGCATAACCGCCTTGTAACATTGCTCAGTTTCACAAATTTATTAGGTGTTCTTGCAATATCCTGCCTGATTGCTTCTTCTATAAAAGCAATGTTGACCGTTCCGGTTTTCCAGAGCAGAAAATCAAACGGGGCATGTTTTTTAAAATCATCGTTTCTGATCTCATCGTAAGTTTTCAAAGACAACTCCTGAGAATAATACTGACGAATAAATTGTTCGGTGATCTCCTCCGCGATCTTCCCCTGTTCTATATTACATTCCCGCTCTTTCTTCGGTCTGTCCGGCTGCCAAGTTTCCGCCGTATAGTTTATGATCTGTCCTACCACCCGGGCATCTAAATGCACCTGTCCATAATCCGCACATACAATATGATTTTGTAAAGTCAATCTCATCTTCTGCTTTGCACCTCCATGTGCACGACTTCAACTTTTGTATCGAGATTTCTTTTCCTTAAATACACAAATCGCTTCCGTACAAGATCTTTCTATATAGTGTACCTCATTATATCACAAACGGCAATGTGCATTTCAACCGAACTGTTACTTATAAGAAAAGACTTCCGAAAAAGTCACCGATGCCGTCTACAATACCTGACACAATATCGCCGACTCCGTCGCACACATCGCTGATAACATCCGATGCCACACTTCCCGCAAACATTCCCGCGCCGATCCCGATAACAACTTTTGCGGCTAACGGAATCGGTGCGGCCGCAAGAGCCGCCATCGTTGCCCTCTGATGCGGCTGTTCCCGCCGCCCCGGAAACAGATCCTTTCAAAGCGCCGGACGCAACATTTCCTGTCGTCGTTGACAGATCGTCTCCGTTCACGATTGATTCCACCGCAGCCATTCCTCCTCCGAAAGCTCCTCCGAGTTTTGCCGACGATTTTGCCGCATTGGCAATCCCGGTTGATGACTGGACTCCGTTAAACTTATTGCTTACACGGGTTGTATCTTTCGTTGAGATTCCGCTGTCTTTCATTACTTTAGTCACACCTTGAGAAGGCGCCTTTGCATTAAATGCCGCCGCACTTTCAGACGTTCCTACTAACTGCGTTGTTCGATATTGACCGTTTTGCACCCGTTTGATCGTATCCATCGTTCCTTTTGCACTCGGGTATCCTTGCACTGAATCCTCTCTATAATGCGATTTCCCTTCTTCGTAACCAAATCTACCTGACGGGCAGTTGACGAATTCGTAAGCGTTGTTGTCGTGTCCGGCTTCAGCAGATTAGAGAGATTCTTCTTATCAGAATACATCACCTCAAAAGCATTTCCTTTTCCGCCGGTCGGCGAATATGCCCCTGCCCTTCCTGACATTCTCACTGCTACAGAATAGTCATACCCTTCTACCACACTGTTTGCTAAATTTCCTGCTGTTTTTTCTTTGTTTTCATTCATTTTTCTTCCTCCTCTGTTGTTTCTTCCCACATGCTTCATCTGATTCTTGTTTCATTTTGTCCCTTTACCAAAAGCCGCCTCCTGCCTTGACATACTCCTTTTCACTGATCCAAACGTCATTCTAAAATTCATACACTTTCGGCATCCCTCCTTTTCACCAGAGTTTGCTGTATAAAGATAAAGCAGTAATGCGGTCTTTCAATTCATCGTCATAAGACAAAATTGTTTTTATCTCATAGAAGTCTCCCGATCTTCTTACTACCATGACAAGTTCCGGATCTTCACTTAACGGAGCATCTATATGCAGAGGCATGAACCATGAAATAGTTCCGCTTTTCCCTGAATAAGAAGCTTTTGCAAACGATCTGTCGCGGCGCTGCATTTTAATCCCCCGCTCAAGAGCATTCATGATCTGACCTGCGATCTTGCTGTCGCTCTGACTGCGTATGCTTTCCGGAAAACGTTCCCGCCTTTCCTGTATGATGTGGATCAAACAGTTTTGATTAATGTCGAAATCTTCCTTCTTCGGATTAAACACTTCTTCTTTTCATCGAAAAAACTGATTGGCTCAATCTGCATCATTGACTGTTCTTTTGTAAATCCATAATTCAAATAATCCTGTTTACTCTCGATTACACGCTCCGCGATATACGTCTTGTACTTTTCATAATATCGATATAGAACTAAAAATCATTTCCGAATAAATCCATCATTCCGGTATTTACGATTGCCGATTTCGTTTTATTCGCGACAAAATATTCTGTCCTTCCGGCATCGACAAGCTGCGTTATCCTTGCTCCTATGATTTTGATATATCTGTCAAGCCCTTTCATTGACTTCCAGTTCGGAAACAATAATCTGCCATAGATCGCTTCTGTAACATTAGAAAGTACTTCTTCATTTTTTTATAAAAATCGTTTTTTTCGCAATATCCCTCACTTCTGTCTTTTACTTCCGTCTCAACCTTACAAATACGCTCCGCATGTTCTTCCCTGTATCGATGACAAAATTTCAATAAATTTGATCGAAGTTTTTTTCAGAATACAGAGTTTTCCTGCACATCCCATTTACTAAATAAGACGGCGTTCCGACATAATATCCTGAGAAATAATCAGATCGTTTTAAGAGCGAGATCATCAGCGGCTCATTTCCGTTCACCTTGATTCCTGTATCAATCCATGCCAGAATAACGTCTTTTTCATTTTCCGGTTTTTCCGATAAATCTTTATCAAAAAATATATATTTGACTCTTCTGACGAAATATTCTCTATAATCTGATCTATTTCAATATCCAGTCCCGTCACTCTGTATATTTCGTCCGTCACTTTTTCTCCGTCTGTTACAATAAACTTTTCCTTAATCATGTGATCCATAAGTTATCCTCCTCATTTTATGATATAATGTAACTATTCAGCCATAAGAAGCACGAGTACGGTTTTACGGATGGTTCAAGCTGAACTGTTACACCTCTCTTGTTTGTAAGCTTATCGTATCACCTTTTCCCGTTATCATGAATAACTGCAAGTTGACATCTTTTTTGACAAGATTATTCTTTGTCAAATGACAAAAATTGACAACACAATGACAATTATCATTATTGATCGGAGGTAAATATGTTAAATTACGCTGTCATCATTCAATATTTAACTCAACAACTGAATATTCCCAACGTAAGGATCGCAGAATGGCTTAACCTTGATCCTTCTATTATCAGCAATATCAAAAACAATAAACGAAAAATGCAAAAAGACATTTCCTATGATGTTTTTTACAGAGACGTCTTTGCCAAGCCGAAATCGGAACTGATTTTCAAAGTGTTCACAGCCTTTACACATACCTTCAGGACAAGGACTGCTCGAATGAAGTAATAGACATGGCATACTCACACTATAAAGAACACAGATCAGTTGAAAACGCTGAAACTTTTCTGCTCACTTTACTAAAAGAAGTCAAATATGAAAAAGATGCTGTGTCATCGAAATCTGCGTCAAAATCCACTCACCGTTCCCCTTCCGATGCCATTGCTTTTGAGCCGTTTCATAACCCGATACAAAACAATACTTTCTTCGGACGACAGGATATGTTTGAGAAAATACGCTCTGTTTTATGCAGTTTGGGAACTTGTATCATCTACGGTATCGGCGGTTTAGGGAAGTCCTACTGTTCGCTTAAATATGCCGTTGAATATGAAGATTCCTATACACAAATCCAGCAGATCATTTTTACAGGCGATATAAAAACACAATTTTAAAAATAAAATTTACAGGATTGGATGAATCTCACTTTTCAGAAGACGAAAAATTTGAGAAACGACTTTCCATTCTCGCTTCTTACGGTGAAGATACTCTGCTTATCATCGATAATATGGATACTCACCCGGCTGATCGGGAAAATTATGTGCGGTTAAAAGAATTACCGATACATATTCTCTTCACTTCAAGAGAGACCGATCTCGATTCAGAAAAGTTTCTCTTGCCGATCCATCCGCTTTCCAAGCAAGAACAGCTTCAATTATTTATGCACTACGGACGGTTTACGATCCCCGAAGATGAATACGGCGACTATTTTAAAATATTCAATATGGTAGAAGGTCATACTCTTCTTTTTAGAACTGATCGCAAAAACAATGACTGCCGAAACATTAACGCCTGAAGAAATGACAGATATTTTGTACAGTCCTGAATATGACGATATAAGCAAAGTAGTCATTGAAAAAAGACAATACTTATCAGCAGGAAAAAAATGAACAACTTTATATCTAAACTTTTTGACACAAGCAATCTTACCGATGTCCAAAAGAAATATTGATGAACCTCTCTCTTACGTCGATAAGCGGCATAAGACAGCGCTTATTCAAACAATTTTTAGATTATAATAATTCAGATATCAACGCTTTGATCCGTCAAAGCTGGATCATACAAAACAGACCCAACGGTCCGGCCTCATCACAGATTCATCTGCATCCGGTCATTAAAGCTGCTGTAATAAATAATACGGAACCTTCCTTAGAAAAATGTTCAGTTTTTATCAACAAAATAATTGAATTTCTGAAAGCGGCTTCCGCAGATGTGATCGAAGACAGTATGTCGAATGATTTATGCGACGTTCTTGCAAACGCAGGTCTCATGTTCAAATATACTTCCGAACATCTCGGCTTAATGTACGACATCGCCTTAATCTTATGGCGCAGCCTTATGTATCATGAATCTTATTCATACTTAACAAAAGGGTTGGAACTATTAAACAAAGAATCATCTGACGATATCGAATTACAACTGTCTTACTACGAAACCGCAGGAAAAGTTGCCGTCAGACTTGCCGATTACGAAAAAGCAATTACTCACTATCAGTCGGCAATCACAACAATCGAAAATTCAGGACAAGATTTTTCCGAAAGGCTTGCCACGATATATGACAAACTAGGGGTAGTTATGCGAAAAGCGTCAAAATATGAACAGGCTTTGGATTATTTTACGAAAGCTCAAAATATTATTGATATCAACCATATAAAAAATCCGGAATTAACATCCGACATTTATAATGATATGGGCGTGATCTATATTAACCTTGATATCTTCGATAAAGCTTTGGCGAATTATCAAAAAGCCCGCGAGATCCGGGAGTCGGTTGAAAATCCCGATCTCGAACAGATCGCCTATTCTTATCACAATATCGGAACAGTATATCAGCGGCAGAAAAAGTACGCAGATGCAATCACATGGCATAAAAAAGCGTTAGAGATCCGTCAGGAAATATACCCTGATAACGAACCGATCATTGCCGCGTCATTAACGATGATCGGCAATGACTATACACAGGCGGCAAAAAACGATTCTTCTTATCACTTTAACGATGCCTTTGAATATTTCGCAAAAGGCTTGGAAACCGAAAGCTCACGTTGGGAAAAAACACATCCTGACACGGCATGGTCTTACCAAAGCATCGGATTATGGCATTTTTATCAAGGAGAATACGAAGAAGCGATTGAAAACTAATCGTAGATTGTTCAAAACAAGTGAAAAGATGATTTTAGTGTATCTTTAAGTCCCCATTCCTGCTTGCATTTTGCAAGCTTTTTTAAATTCATGCACGCAAACGTAAGCGCGACTTTCATTGTCATCCGCGCTTTGCCATACAACTGCGTATATCGAAATCCGTGGTTTTCCTTTGCCGTTCCAAAGATTCTTTCAATCGTTTCCTTTCGGAGGGCATACAAATCTTTCATTCCCAAAGTCTGCCTGATATCTTCGCACATTTCCATGTAAGGTTCCCACACATGTCTGGTAATTGTTTTGACATGATCTTTACTTTCTGTACACTGTGCTAAGTAAGGACATGTTGCACAGGTTGGTCCACAGCTTTTGTATTCTCGGTATCCGTCTCTGTTTGTTGTGCGGTATTCTAATGTCTTATTATTCGGACATATATAACAATCATAGTATTCATCATATGCATATTCATATTTCTTAAAAAATCCCTCTTTTGTCATAGGACGTTTATAAGGCAGTAATGGTTTGATGCCATCATCTATGAGTAACTTTGCGATTGCCGGAGTTTTATATCCTGCATCTGCTATCAGTGTTTCAATACCGATATCTTTTATCTTGACATAAAGACCTTTAAAAGTTCTGCTGTCATGCTGATTTCCTGGGTTAATTGTGTAGCCAAGAATCCATCCATTCTTATCACATGCTGTTTCTACTGCATATGCAAAAACGTGTTTATGTTCACCCTTACGAAACCATCCACTTTCCGGGTCTGTGGTACTGCTTTTGATTGTTTTGGTGTCCTTGGGAATATCATCTGTGAATTCCTTCGGGTCACCTCCGGAAGATGGAGTGATATCATCGTCATTCTTATCATCATCTTTTTCTTTGAGCGGCTTCTTTCCGTGGGCTTGCCTGTCTTCGTTGATTTCTTTCTTCAGAAGTTCTTCATAAAAAAGTGCTTCCTTATTAGCAATTCGTTTTTGCATCTTTTTGTTGTTTGCACGAGCCTTTACATGTGTCGCATCCACAAAGACTTCGGTCGGGTCCACCAGCTTAAATTTGTAACACTCCATTAGAATATGGGAAAAAATCTGTTCAAAAGGTCTGTATCCTTGAAACGTCTGGTATAGTTTTTCCCGAAGGTTGAAAAGTGGGGAACCTTGTCCATCATGTCCAATCTAAGAAACCAGCGGTATGCTACATTTACTTCGATTTCCTTTACGGTCTGCCGCATGCTTTTGATTCCATACAGGTATTGGATGAATGGAAGTTTAACGAACATAACAGGGTCCATACTTGGACGACCGTTATCCTGAGAATACTTTTCCACAACAAGATCATATATGAAGTTCCAATCAATTGCTTTATCTATAATTCTAAGCAGATGATCTTGAGGAACCATGTCATCCATACAAAAGAACTGTACCTGTTCTCTTTTTTTATCAGCATTCTGAGTCATCATAAGCAGAAGCACCACCTCATTTTTGATACTTCTATTATACCAAAAAAGAGTCAGAAAGTCCGCATAAATGCTGGATTTCTAAGCTCTTTTCACAGAAAAATCCCGAGCGAATGCGCGGGACTTTGTCTACAGTCTGAGACGCCGCAAGCTGCGGCGTCTCTTATCTGCTCTTCTTATATGTAATTGTCAACGTTTTATACGTCCTTTACTTCGATTTTAAAATACCGTCAAATCCACTTCCAGTCACTTTTACCTCTCCGTTTTCAAAAGTAGCAATTCCGTATATTTCTTTGGAAACGCTGTCTATGATCGAAAGCCCGCCGTCTCCCTGCGTATATAATCTTCCGTCTATAACCAGCCCGTTATTATACTCTACCCGGACTGCCGCGATATCAGATCCTGTCGGAACATACTTTGTACTTGCCTCTGCCATTTGATCGTACACGATCATCGTAGTAGTATCATTTTCATAAGTACCTTCAATCTCCAGATCCGGCGTATATGTACCGCTGATCCTGCGATAGTTTCCCCAGCCTTTGCCTGCACCTGAAGTTACGCTTAACAATCCGTTCTCATTTTTATAGAACGTATAATATTGCCCTTCTAAATAATCTCCGAATGCACCACATTCTGATTCTTTCTCAAAAATCTGCCCGCTCGACGTATAGATAACATAAGACCATTCATATCCGATTGATGCAATCACAAGCCTGTCTCCCGAATCATCGTCTTTATATGTACCTGCCCATCCCATTGTGACCGGGTCTGTCAATACAGCTTCCCTTTTACTGTTATCTTTTTCTTCTTGCCCGGAATCTTTTTTCATTTCCCCATCAGTTTCTTTTTAGGTTTTACATTTTCCTTTTTCGCCGGCTTCGATTCTTTTTCAGCTGCATTCTCTTTAACCTCTTTATATGTCGAATCTTTTGCAGTTTCTTTCGCATCGGAACTTCCAAACATTTTCACTGCTGCAATAATTCCGATTATTATGACTGCTGCCATCGCGATAATTCCAATTACTACCGCTGTTTTTTCTTTTTCGGCGCAGGATGAGACACACCCTTGTTTTTAACATCTGCACTTGAATTACCTGTTGTCTCTTTTTGTGTCAACCGCTGGTCTGACTGTGCCGATTGCTTTGGTTGTTCACTCTTCTGTTCCGGCTGTGCCGACTGCTTTGGCTGTTCATTTTTCTGTTCCGGCTGTGCCGACTGTTCTGGCTGTTCGCTCTTCTGTTCCGGCTGTGCCGACTGCTCTGGCTGTTCGCCATTCTGTTCAGGCTGTACAGACGCTCCGCAATACGGACAGAACTTATTCTCATCTTTATTTCTTTTCCACAATTTTCACAAAACATTTTTTACATCCTTTATCTTATTTTACCTTTAATATAACGATGCAGTTCCCTTATAACCGTCATATTCCAAAATCAACGTCGCTCCTTCTACATCACACTCTGCAAAACTCAAACCATAAAATTCAAGAACATTTCCTTCAAAATCTTCTATCGCAAAATCCCAGTCAAGATCCTCCTCTGTGATCACAAACTCTATATCTACCCTTTCACCATCATACACTATACCATCCTCAAGCAAATCTTCTTCCCAGTTATCCACATCAGGTTCTGAAGCATAAAGAGCATAAATATCAAAACCGGTATTATTAATTACATGCACATTATATCTTAATATTTCATCCTTTGAACTGCATTTAAAAATACCGATCGCCACAATAATAACTAAAACAGCGATCGCGATAACCGCTCCTTTTTTTTTTTTCCTGCGCCTTTGACGCTAAAATCCGGCGGTATATCATGACTCGGTTCTTCCTTATTTATTTTATTTTCCGCTCCGCAATACGGACAAAACTTATCCCCATCTTTTTATTTCTTTTCCACACTTTTCGCAAAACATGGCAAATTCCTCCTACATTCTCTTTTAATGTTTTCAATCACATAAAATATCTTAAATATTTCATAATGATATTTCCGAACGCATATCCGCACAGAAGACCGGTTATTAATCTCCGTATATTATTTGATTCGTAATGAAATTTATATTGTACGAACCAATCTGCAAACATGATCAGAGAAAACACGACCGCAATTATATTGGAAATCTCGCCGACCTTGAATAAGAAGATTCCCAAAACTTCTCCTATAAACACCCCCGTACATCTTGCGCATACCGGAAATTGTTTTCCGCGAAAGGAAAAGCTTCGTTCCGGTAATTGATGACATCCCGTCGCTCTTCCTATCACCATAAGTTTCTTATATATTTTTCTTTTATCCATCATCATCTTACTCTGCAAAATGTACTAAGATCGGACAGACAAAAATCAGTGTACCGGCTAAAGAAAGCATCGAAAATTTTATACAACTCCAAATTTCCTGTTTCTTTTCTACTTCTAAAATATCCCAAATACTATACCCTAACTGTTTGTCTATATCCTCGCATAACTGATAGCAAAAATATAACGGCAAGGAAACTCCCACTATGACAGCGATCAAAACAACGATGACCGTTCTCAAAAATCCATGCACTAATTCATCCAGTATCGGGTAAAGCAAAAGAGAACCTAGCGCGCCATAGCAAAGACAATTTACTGTCATTTTATCCATCAACGAACTTAACATTTCAACAGCGTCATGCTGCGCTAAATGTTGTCTTCCGCAATTTTACATCCCCACCAGGTGATAGATCTGCTCTTTACTTTAGAGCCCGTGAAAAGCGCTCCGCACAATAATCCAAACGGACCGAGCAAACACATTCCACAGCACCCGCGCCCCATACTGTATCCTTTTGTTTTAATCTCTGTCTCGTTCTTAACAATCGGAAACGTATCCTCGCTGTTACAATACGGGCATATAGAATCTTTCGGTATATTCGGCGGCATCTGAATGATTTTGTCAATCGCATCGATAATATGAAGCCCCGCTTCTTTCATATATTCAATCAGCGCTTTAAAAAATTCGACAAGAGATTCCCAAAGCGATCCATCCGCGTTACTTTCCTGATATGAATTCTCATTTTTCCCTGATTGTTCCTCACTTACAGAAGCGCCGCAATTCGGACAATATTGAACATCTGAATTTAATTCTTTTCCACAATTTCTGCAATATTTCATCTCGCACGCTCCTTATTCTTTTCCGATCAATAACCGAAACTGTTCCACATCTTCAGTCATTCCATTTACAGGAATTTCAAAATTCAGTCCATTTTTCATTTTTTAAATTTAAAACCTTTCCATAACCTGTATAAAGAAAGACTGCTATCAATAAAAAGCCATGCTACATCTGTTATATTCATCAGAAACATTACCCCAAATAGCGCTGCATACAATGTATCCCAAAAATCCATTTTTGTTTTTAATTCCATTGAACCGATTTCTGATAATTTTATCTCCAAATGGTTTTCTTTTTCTTTCCTTAAAAATCTATGTATCTTTTGACTTATCTCCAAACGCTCTTCATTATTACTTACTTCTGTTCGGATAATTTTGTATCGTAATCTTCCGATCATTTTACTTTTTCAAAATAAAACGTTCCTTTACTTTGTTCCGCTTTATCCTTTTCTTCATCTTTTAATGTACTTACATCCTCTTTTTTGTTCCAATGTACTGCTCCCACATTTAGGGCAAAATTTTGACTCTTCTCTAAGTACATTCCCACAATTCACACACCTTTTCTCCGTTTTCATCTCATGAACATTATGTTTACCGCTGTGATCTTCCTGCTGCTCCAATATATTGCTTCCACATTTTGAGCAAAATTTCGCCCCCTCCCTAACTTCATTTCCACAATTTTCGCACTTCATTCCTTTTTTGCACTTCCTTTATAACTAATATTTTTATAGCTATAGATAATTATACTATAACTAAGTAAATATTACAATTAAATCAATATTTTTTGGAGGTTACTGCATGGACACTTTAAACTTTGAACAAATAGGCGAAAAATTAAAGAAAATCCGCCTTTCAAAAACTTAACACAAGAATATATCGCTAATGCTGCTGATGTGAATACAAGTCATATCAGTAATATCGAAAATAACCGTGTCAAAGTTTCTCTTTCTGTTTTAGTGCAGATATGTAATGCGTTAGATACTACTGTTGACTATATTCTTTCCGATGAATATAACGACTCATCCTCTGCCATCGAACAGGAAATTCTCCATGAGTTACACTCCTGCAATAATGAAACAAAAGAGCAGATTTTGAAAATTGTCAAAGCTTTACAGTAATTTCTCTCATTAACATTACGGCATATCGAAAACCTTGTATGAATCCTTTTTCTTTGCAGCCTCCGTTAATGCAAATAACTCATCGCGAACCTCTTCATACGTCTTTTTCTCCAAATTCACTCTATTTTCTTTCAACAGCCTCTCCGTCTCTTCGTCAATCTCTTTCCCAATTTCCTTCAAATAATCGGTTTCAGACAGTAAGAAGCGATAAATCTCTCTATCTTTTCAGTCTTATCTGCCGAGCTGTTCTTTTTTGATTCTTCCGGCTTTTGAAACATACTCATTCTCCTATTTCTATTTCTTTCACTTTGCATTACAATATAAACAGATTATTTTATTGCCTGACACTATAATTAAACCATCTTTATCAAACAGCATGAAGCCGCAAAAAATTTCCGATTTTTTTGCAGCCTTTATACCGAAGGAGGATTCAAAAAATGAAAGCAGCAAACAAAAACACAATTCCCATCACTTCAGAATCCGATATTTTATGCGCTTTCAGAAATCTGACTTCTTCTTATGACGAACGCACTTTACACAAATGGATTAATTTTTTCAAAAAATGTATGTATTACGCCTCTTCCGATTATTCTAATCCTATGTTTCTTTCTTTAACTTACAATGCAGTTAAAAAGAGCGAGCAATATCCTTATGAATTTTTATATATTCATAAGTTGATGTATCAGTTTCTCTGCCTGAGAACCCCTGCTTTTGCAGTTTCCTCCATATACCGATCTTGCATCCGAATACGATCGCACAGCGATCAAATGGAATGTTCCCGCTCCCATTACGCCTTTTTAATCTGCTATATCAAAGCTGCCAGTAAATTCAAAAAAAATGCCCCTGTCACTTCATTTTTCCATGAACTTGACGAGACATTTACAGAGACAGAAAAATTTCAAAACGATCTTACCCAAACAGAATATCGGATTTTAACTGATGAAATTCTTTGCCGTAAATATTTTTGTACTACGGAAGAAATTTATAATACTTTCTCAAAAAACGATTCCCAAAAAGAGGCGCTCCGGCATTGTATTTTTCATTTAACCGAAACATTAACCGCAATTTTGCAAAACAGCCGCCTCAAAAATTATTCCGCTGCTCGGTTGTTTCAAACGCATATATTCTGTTAAATACTTTCAGGGAAAATTATATGAACAGACCTGTTCAGAAAATAAAAAACTAGATTTAACGACCTTATATCCACACAAAAGCCGTGGACTATTATAGGTGAAAACGAACTGATGCAGAGCATAAAACATTCTCTGTCTTCCTTTTCTGCAAAAATATTTTCTCTTGCAGAAGAAACTTTAGATGACCATTCCATTTACCATATCTCGGCGAAAGACTACGAAACCTTTTCCAACGGATGCACTAAGATCATAAACGACATAGAACAGCAGATTGAGAAAAAAAAAGAAAAAATCACAACATTCTATCTCCATATAACAAACGCCCCCGCTGTCAGTCACGCTCTCTCTAACGGACAATTAGAACTTGATCAAGAAAACTTGAATTACAGATGTTGTCTGCTTACAGATGCCCTTACAACATTTGCCAATTCTTTTTCACAAACGATCCTGACTTTCAAAAACAACGTCAGGAAGGCTTCTCACGCCTTCCTGAGCAATATACATCTTTAAAAACCGACAGAGACTACTTTTCGAATTCAAGCACTCTGTCAAAACAATCGAAAAGAGGCTCTACGGGGAAATCTTTATGACAGCTTTTGAACATTCAAGCCGTTTCTGTTTTATAACGACAGAGGATTCATAAATACTCTCACATATCCCGCTGTCCTCTTTCCGGCAGAATGTTTAAGAATAACTCATGAATTGATAGGAAAATATTTTTTATCTGAAGATTATATCCTTCAGTATTTTCATGATAAAGGGATTCGTTTTCCGATATCACTTGCTGAATTTTTATCGAAAGTTGATATTAAGTAACACACAAAAACCTTTGCACTCCTTCATAAGTTTCTTTGAAATTGATGTAAATTTAGTGTAGTGCTAATGTAGGAATCTCTATTCCATTTTCAAGAACTCTTCAATCACTTTTACAAATTCTTCAGCTCTATCATACTGTTCCTTTGCATCTTGCAGAGACACAAGAAAAAAAAATCCGCATAATCGGTATTGTTTCGAATTTGAAATGCCTGACTGATATATTTTGAATATTTCTTGTCAAACTTTCCTGTCTTCACATATTCTTTCTGAAAATATGCAATAACTCCGGCATGCTTTGAAAAGTCTTGTCCTTCTACCGCCAGCAATGCACGCACCGCTGTAAACATTGCATAATAGGAACGACCTATAGAATCTTTATAACTTCCAGCCTCTAATAGTATTTTCGAGGAATGCAGTCGCTCTTTTGCCATTTCAAGCGATATACTTTTAATTCTTCTCTATTATCAGGCAACGATTTCTACCCCTCACTTTCGATATTTCTATAATAAGGTAAATCATTTTTATACTTCTCATATTCAGCAAAAGGAATAACCGTTGGAGACACTATCGTACCATACTCTAATTCCAAGTCTGAAGAAATATCCCACACACTTTTCAAGCCTTGTTGAAGTTTTTTCTCTATCTCCCTGCACAATAGCGACAATATCTATGTCTGAATTGTTTTGATAATCACCTCTGGCATAAGAACCGTACAAAATAATTTTTACAATATTTTCCCCATAAACTGCTTGATATGCCTGAGTCATCGCCTGCAATATTAAGTTCAATTCATTTCGTGTACACATTTCTTTCATACTCCTCTGATTATAACATATAACAGATTGTTTCGATTTTATTATAACGTAATTCCTCTAAAAACAAAAGGTACTCTCTATACATCTTTTATAACCCATCTTTTATAACTGTATGTAATCAAATTTTATCTTATTGACAAAAATTGAGGTATCGCAATTTGCTAATACCTCGCAGTCTATTTATCAAAACAAATTTCCATCCTTAATGTTAAATTTTGTTCTAAAGAACGTTCTGTTTTGACAATATCTTAGAATTATTTCCCTAACATAACTTCTCGTACAATAGCTATCTTCGATTAATGTAGTGCCATCATCACCCTTTATCTGTTTTTGAATATTTTCTTCTGTTCCCACTCGCTCTTGATTCCCTCAACTAAATCTTCACTCATTTCAAGATGCGAGAGAATTACTGAATTTAGTTCTTTGTCTCTAATTTCTTTAATTTGAGAGAACGTGCTTAACTGTTGCAATTCTTTTTTACTGCACTTGTGTAATTGTCTGAACTGATACATTTGCTATTTGAGCCAGTCCTTCTTATGTATAACCTCAGCAAGTTCCTCAAGAATACCTCCAAATACTCGGTTGTTTCGTGGATACCCTTTTGCAGGTTCGTATAATTTGCCGGGACAAGTGCATTTCTAAAATACCATGCATTCTCCGCAAAAATATCATTTGTGGCAGAAAATCCGAGCGTTCTCAAATACTTGATTAAAAATACTGCCGTCGCTCTTGTATTTTCCTCACCAAAGATATGGATTTGCCATAATCTTGAAACAAAGACTGCAAGATGATGAATGATTTCCTCCATCGAAAACCCTTTGTAAATAAAGTTTTTCCTGCAAAAATCATATTCAAGAGTTGCTCTTAGTTCCGGGCGCTTCCGTAGAGAACAGTTGCTCCGTCAAGTACCCACTCTTTTTCGTAATTTTCAAAATATAATCCTGTTTTTCTTCCACTCATAATAATAATCATGGTTCGATAATCTTTCATCTACTGTCATCTGCCTTTACATAACACAAACAGGCTCATAGAAAATACATTCCATGAGCCTATCTCTTTATATCTCTTTATAACGTTTTAAATCTGTTTTCATTATGGTACAAAATTGATATAAAAATCATTTTTATTTTATTTCACATTAATTAGTACAATTTTGCGCCTGCCGGAATATGCTCATCAACCATCAGAAGATGAAGTTTTTCTTCCCCTTCTTCATTATGAACCGCTGAAATCAGCATACCACAGGAGTCAATGCCCATCATCGGACGAGGCGGCAGATTTGTAATAGCGATACAGGTCTTTCCGACCAGTTCTTCCGGCTCGTAATATTCATGGATTCCGCTCAGGATCGTACGATCCTCTCCTGTTCCGTCATCCAATGTGAACTGCAGAAGTTTCTTAGATTTCGGCACTGCCGTACACTCTTTTACTTTTACCGCTCTGAAATCTGATTTAGAAAATGTCTCAAAATCTACATCGTCTTTAAATAACGGCTCGATCTCAACTTTGGAAAAATCAATTTTTTCTGCCGGTTTTTCCTCTGTTTTTGCCTGTACTGAATTGTTTGCTTCATTCTTAGCTCCGCCCTGTGTTTTCATTGTTGGGAAAGATTTCACGTTTTCTTCATGATTCTTCGGGATGCGTCATTGTACTATATTGTCTAAATTTATAAACCTTATAATTACTTCATTATTCGTCATTATTAAAATTTTCTTTGTTGTCAATTTGCTGTAAACCAAACAAATTGTTGTCATCCGTTCTACTAAGCACTTCTAAAAAATATCTAATTTTGCCGCTAAATTCTCGAATGACTCTTGTTTTTTTTTCTTCTGTTGCTTCCGCATAAATGTCCATCGTTGTTTCAATGTTTCTATGTCCCATAATGGATTGAATAACTTTTAAATTTGTTTCATTTTCGCAAAGTCGTGTACAAAAAGTATGTCTCAGGTGATGACAAGAAAAATTGGGTAGTATAATAGGACCTCTCCGTTCTTTCTTTTTAGCTCGTACCACTTCGTCTGCATTATAACTGTTTGCTATACGCTTAATCGTATGATTGACTGTTTGTGGATTTGGAACTGTTCCAAAACGATTACAAAAAATAAATCCTGACATTCCATCAATTTCTGTTTCATTAAAACCATTTTCCAGTTGTTCTTCATAAAGCATTTCAAAAGCATCTTTCACTGTATCCAACATGGGAATCGTACGCATTCCAGCTTCTGTTTTTGGTTTGGATATTCTCAACACACGGTTTTGTTGTTCTCTGGTTTTGATAATAGCTCAAACTATGATTTATACTGATTGTTCTTCTGTCATAATCTAGGTCTTGCCATCGAAGCCCTAATGCCTCACCAATTCTACATCCTGTTCCAAGCAACACCGTAAACATAGGCCACCAGTGAAAATAAATCGGATGGTTCAGCAATATATTCCATAAATGCTCTCTGCTGCTCTACTGTCAATGCATGTCTGATTCCTCTGTTCTTCCCGGATTCTCTGCTAATTTCTTTCATTACTCCATCAGTAGGATTATTTCGTATAATCTCATCTCGTACTGCCAACTGAAATGTTGGATGAAGCAAACAATGAACAGTATCTAAGGTTCCTAATGAAATTTTTACTTCATTAAGAAGATAATAATAAAACTGCAATACATCAGAATACTTTATATCTGCAATCCGCTTTTTTCCAAAGGTATCACGTACATAATGATCGTACGTATATAAATATGAACTTTTTGTAGATTCACGCAAATTATACTTCGTGGACATATACCGATCAAACGTATCATTCACACTTGCCTTGCCAGCAACATAGAGATCCAATCCGTCCAACTGATCCTTCATCAGTTTAGATTCTTTCTCTCTTAGTTCTGCCAGATCGTTAGCATATATAAATTTACGTCTGCCCATCGGATCTGTATAGGTGTACATGTATCTTTTATCTGATGATCTTTGTACTTCTCCTTTACGTAAAGTTCGTCCTCGCAAATCTTTTCTTACTTTCGCCATAATAGTTTCCTCCTCTTAAGAGAGAAGCACTTACTATTTTTTCTGCTCGGATAAAAGTATCTCTACCCCTTTTAGGACAATGTCCGTTGTATTCATTTTATGTTGTTCGGCGTATGCAAGCATCTGGGAATATAGCTGATCAGGAACACGAATGCTTAATACTTTCTTCTTTGCATTGTCTGATTTTGGTCTTCCCATCTTTTTCATTTCAGCTCTTATACCTCCTATACCAACATTATACTTTCTGTATGACATAAAGTCAATTAAAAATGCAGAAAACTATAGAAGTTCTTCTCTCTTATTTTCTCTCTTAAAATTTTAATACTCTCGGAATGTTTCCAAATATTTTCAAATATCTCACAATTTACTAAAGCTACTTTATCAATTTTATAGACTGCTTTCGCCTCTTTTGCTAATGCCTGAAATTTTGTCAATCCTAAACTATATTTCTCCGCACCTTCTGGATATCTCACGAACTTCTTTTCCATTTTCTTAGTAGCTTCCACATCTTTTCTTGCAAAACCCATTTCACAAAACTCCTTTCCATCTATAAATAAGAAAGAAAACAAATTTGTCTTCTCATATAACGAAAGGAAATCAATGGATTTTACAGGGTGATTATGAAAAAAGTCAAAAAAAATAGTTGCCGAAGGCTTTTCTTCGACAACTATCGTTACAAATTACTAATATTCATATTGAATTATTTTATTTTCATATTTTATATCACAACCCATTTCTATAAATCTCGTTTATAACGGCCTGTGCCTGTTCCATTTCTTTTTTTCTTTATGACTTCTTCCCGGTCACTTAAAATTGCTATCATTTCATCTATTACATCTTCTATTCTAGGTTCCGTGTAACGATACAAGTATCCTAACATTCTAGTCGCCGTATAATCAGTATTCAAAATATTGTAAGCTATTTCTGAACAAAGTTCTTTTGGATATCCTTTGGTAAGTAAAACCTTGTACAACTCATCTGTTCTCTCTGTTTTCATAAAACATCTCTCCTCAAGTTTCGAATTCTGTCCTTTTCAATTTGTATCCATATATTCAAATTCCACTTTTATATTGTACAGTTAGAAATAATATGTATTCTAATTTATTTTTGTGCGTTCTTCTCCACAAATTTTTTTATCATCATCTTATTTCCGTGATCCGTTTCCATCAATTACAATTTCATTCTCACTAAACACATCTTCAATATCTTCCCATGTCATTGGCTCTGAGATGCTAAGAGGAGATATTTGAGAATAAGAGACTATCCGATCTCTTCCACTAATTCCTTCATTAAAATTTAAACTATTATTTTTCAATGCTTTTGCAAATCCAGAAAGTACATAATCTACACCACCATTTTTCCGTTCCTGTTGTTCAAACAAACCATATTGATACAACGACGAAACCATAGCAGTTAGATTCGTTGTTTCCTCATAATCAAAAGAAGCGATATAATCTAGTTCTTCCGGTGTACACATAATTAAAAATCTTGCAAGTTTGTAATACAGGGCATTTTCCATTTCCGTTAACAGATAGCATCTCGTAAGTTGAGCAAAATAATCAACTTTTTATCATCATTAATTTCATTGATGAGATAAATCTGCCTTTTACAAATTTCTCATAATCCTTATTATCCTCATTAAATTTGCCGGCCATCTTTACCTGTTCAGTATAATCCCTAAATGTACCGAACATATATCTCTGCACTTTGTCCCAAAACAAAACTGATGGTGCATGGAAAAGCATATTCTTTATATCTATGCTGGAATCGAGCAATGCACCTATATCACCTAGAGAGACAGCTTTAATAATATTCCAAAATGTATCCCCCATATAATTATGAATATCTTTATCCTTTAAAATAGTTGTTAGTGTTGCAATTTGATTTTCAAACATTTTATCCCCTTATTAAATACACTTACCATACAAAACAAAAACGCTATTTGCCCGTTAGTAACTCTTTTTTTGATTAATTCTAAATAGTAGTATATCAATTTTTTAACTTTTTTCTATCTCACCCTGTATTTTGCCCTCTGAGCCTTTCGTTATATGAGAGGGTTAATCTTTCAAGAGCAAGATCCACTCAGTAATACGGTATCGCCATTTTGGCTTTCCTATTACTTTGAGTTTTATCTTGATGTGGATTTCGCTCCCCATACCCTCGATACTGACATTTGCAAAATGTCAGATTGGCTTCCACATAAAATGTGTACGCAACACCAGAAGTATCAGAAGGGACAGCTGATATTTCTTGTGGAGTGCCATAAAGTTGGAAGTGCCAAATTAAGAAAGGAGGAACATGGCACCGAAGAAAAAAAGAAATGAAATGAAACACTCTAATATCATCTGTTTAAGATTAAGTGACATTGAATTAGAGTTAGTCAATCATGCCGCTTCTCAGGCGAAATTATCCCGTTCTGATTATCTGAGAAACCTGATTTTAGATCACAAAATGGCTATACACTATGAAGTTGTCATTGAAAGCAAAACAGTAAAAATGCTCTTAGCAAGTATGGAAAAATCGGCTCTAATCTTAATCAGATTGCAAAGTATTTTAACACTGGAGGAGCGTACTCTAAATCTGTAGCAAATGAAATCCAGCAATGCCTTTACGATCTCTATAGATTAAAAAAGAACTGCTAAAAGTAATAGGTGATTATCATGGCAATAGTGAAACATATTAAAAGTCGAAATGCAAACTATTCAGATGCTCTGGATTATCTCATCTTTCAACATGATGAATCAACCGGAAAAATGATTCTTGATGAATTTAATCGACCACTGCGAAGAGATGAGTTCTACATGGATGGTCTCAACTGTAATCCCGATACTTTTGATGTTGAATGCTATGAATGTAATGAACATTTTAAAAAGAACCGAAGCAGATCTGAAATCAAAAGTCATCACTATATCATCAGTTTTGATCCTGCTGATGCTATTGAATGTGATCTGACGGGAGAAAAAGCACAGGCTCTATCTTTAGAACTTGCAAAGAAAATTTTTCCAGGATATCAGGCTCTTATCGTGACACATACCGATGGTCACAATGGATCCGGCAATATCCATACGCACATTGTTATCAATAGTGTTCGTAAAAACACAGTAAAAAGAGAATCTTATATGAGCAGCCCACGATCATGAAGCCGGATACAAGCACCGATCCACAAATAAATTTCTGGATTATTTCAAAAAAATTATGGATATGTGCATCCAAGAGGGACTTCATCAGATCGATCTTCTCTCTCCGGCTGAAACTAAAGTGCCACAAGCAGAATATATGGCTCAAAAATCCGGACAAAAAAATTAGAAGAGACAAATAAAAAAATCATTGCCGATGGTTGAAACCAACAGCCACAACATTTCAAACACAGAAGCAGGAACTCAGAAATGCCATTGAAGAATGCAGCTCGCATTCCAAAAACTTTCAGGAATTCCAATCTCTGCTTTTTGAAAAATATCAGATTTCCGTTATTGAAGAGAGGGGAAGATATCGTTATCTTGTGAAAGCAATGCAGAGCCCGGCTTATGCTCATCGGGTAAAACTTTCTAATCTGCAGCAAATGGCAAATACCATTATCTATGTGCAGGAACATGGATTTGATACGCAGTCAGATTTGAAAAACACACTGCTTGCATCAAAGCAGGAATTGAAAGAAATGCAGACACAGTTTGCTCAGCATCGGTCCAATCTAAGGACTCTCAATGATCAGATCCGCTACACCGGACAGTACTATGCAAACAAGGAAGTTTATTCCCAATTTTCAAATGCAAAGTACAAAGGAAAGTACCGGAAAGAACATGCGAAAGAAATTCAGAAATATGAAGAAGCCAGAGATTGGCTGAGATCCTTTTATCAGGATGGAAAGATGACAAGCCTAAAAACCCTGACTTTACAAAAAGAAAAACTGCAACAGCAGATAGCTTCCGAAGAAGAAGCAATAAGCAGCTTGAAAGAAAAATTAAAAGATCTGGACACTGCCGATCAGAATGTTGATGCCATTCTTCAGATGCAGATTCCAGAACCAGTGAAATCAAAAACCAAAGATCTCGAACGATAACTATTACAAAACAAAGGAGGAACTATCACATGACACAAGAAGAATTTAATGTTGTATTTGAACTTCAGATGAGAAAGTGTGCCGATATTCTGGCACATAAAAAGAAAGAATATACCGGTGATAATATTGACCGCCTCAGTGCATTCAAGATTGCTGCCGCTTTACAGAACTGTGATCCAAAAGCAGCACTGGCCGGCATGATGTCGAAACATGTCGTATCCCTTTACGATATGTGTTATTCCACTCTGTTACATTTTGACATGGAACAGTGGGATGAAAAAATCACAGACTGCATCAATTATCTGATCCTTTTAAAAGCTCTGGTAAAGGAGGAACAGGCCTATGGATCACATTGAAACAGCTATCTTAAACTGCTATGGAATCCGGGAAGCAGAACAAAATATGGTCTTTGCTGCAAGGCTCACACAACACGGTCATACGATCCAGAGCATGGCAGATCTGATGGACCTTTACCATCAATCCTACAGTCAGAAGACCGTAGAAAACATTGCGGGGCTTCCACATCCAACCGTACAGAAATTCATGGTCATTACCGTGGCTGTTGTTGGTGCAAGCAGACGCTTCCTGGCACAGATCACAAGGCATCAGAACGAAGTAAAGTACATGAGTGCATCTCTGCTTAATTATCGCAGCAGCTGGGGCCGTGCTAGCTATTGTTGCATTCTATATGGAGCTACCTGTCTGGATGGTTATGATAGTATTGTTTATCCGTAGCATTGGAACAGCTTTTCATACCCCAGCACTCAATTCGGTTACACCACTTTTAGTACCAGAAGAGCAGCTAACGAAATGCGCAGGCTATAGTCAGTCTTTGCAGTCTATAAGCTATATTGTTAGTCCGGCAGTTGCAGCACTCTTATACTCCGTTTGGGATTTAAATGCTATTATTGCCATCGACGTATTGGGTGCTGTGATTGCATCTATTACGGTAGCAATTGTACGTATACCTAAGCTGGGTGATCGAGTGCAAAGTTTGGAACCAAATTTCATAAGAGAAATGAAAGAAGGAATGGCTGTACTACGGCAAAATAAAGGATTATTTGCTTTATTACTCGTTGGAACATTATATATGTTTGTTTATATGCCCATAAATGCTTTATATCCTTTAATCACTATGGAATGTTTTAATGGTACACCGATGCATATTTCTATTACGGAGATTGCTTATGCCTCTGGTATGTTGATAGGGGGTCTATTATTAGGGTTATTTGGGAATTACCAAAAGCGAATCTTATTAATAACGGCATCCATTTTTATGATGGGGATAAGCTTAACCATTTCAGGATTACTTCCCCAAAGTGGATTTTTCATATTTGTAGTCTGCTGTGCAATAATGGGGCTTTCGGTTCCGTTTTACAGCGGTGTGCAAACAGCTCTTTTTCAGGAGAAAATTAAGCCTGAATATTTAGGACGTGTATTTTCTTTGACCGGAAGTATCATGTCACTTGCTATGCCAATTGGGTTAATTCTATCTGGGTTCTTTGCTGATAGAATCGGTGTAAATCATTGGTTTTTACTATCAGGTGTTTTAATTATTGGCATTGCCATAGCTTGCCCCATGATAACTGAGGTTAGAAAATTAGATTTAAAACAAAATTCATAGGAGGGACCATATTTATGTATTTAATTTTCATGTAATTCTTCCTGCTAAAATCGCAGGGTTTTCCCTGCGTACAAGCAAAAGAAAACATGCGATTATAGACAGGAGGAAATGTTATGGAATTGATATTAAAAGCAAAAGATATTCGTGTGGAATTCAAAGGACGCGATGTTTTAGATATAAATGAATTAGAAGTATATGATTATGACCGTATTGGTTTAGTAGGAGCAAATGGTGCTGGAAAAAGCACTTTACTCAGGGTACTTTTAGGAGAATTAACTCCCCCAGGATGTAAAATGAATCGTCTGGGTGAACTTGCCTATATTCCCCAGTTGGACGAAGTAACTTTGCAGGTGGAAAAAGATTTTGCACTTGTAGGCAAGCTCGGTGTTGAGCAATTAGATATACAGACCATGAGCGGTGGTGAAGAAACAAGGCTTAAAATAGCACAGGCCTTATCGGCACAGGTTCATGGTATTTTAGCGGATGAACCTACGAGCCATTTAGACCGTGAAGGAATTGATTTTCTAATTGGACAGCTAAAATATTTTACAGGTGCACTGTTAGTTATTAGCCATGACCGCTATTTTCTTGATGAAATAGTAGATAAAATATGGGAACTGAAAGATGGCAAAATCACTGAGTATTGGGGAAACTATTCTGATTATCTTCGTCAGAAAGAGGAAGAACGCAAGAGCCAAGCTGCAGAATACGAACAATTTATTGCGGAACGTGCCCGATTGGAAAGGGCTGCGGAGGAAAAGCGAAAACAGGCTCGTAAAATAGAACAGAAGGCGAAAGGTGCTTCAAAGAAAAAAAGTACTGAAGGCGGAGGGCGTTTAGCTCATCAAAAATCAATAGGAAGTAAGGAAAAAAAGATGCATAATGCCGCTAAATCCCTAGAGCACAGGATTGCAGCCTTAGGAAATGTAGAAGCTCCGGAAGACATTCGCAGAATTCGTTTCAGGCAAAGTAAAGCATTGGAGCTCCATAATCCATACCCTATAGTCGGTACGGAAATTAATAAAATATTTGGGGATAAGGCACTGTTTGAAAATGCATCTTTTCAAATTCCTCTAGGAGCAAAAGTGGCGTTAACTGGTGGTAATGGAACCGGAAAAACAACTTTAATCCAAATGATCTTAAACCATGAAGAAGGAATTTCTATTTCACCTAAGGCAAAAATAGGTTACTTTGCACAGAATGGTTACAAGTACAACAGTAATCAGAATGTCATGGAGTTTATGCAGGAGGATTGTGATTACAATATATCAGAAATTCGTTCAGTGCTAGCATCTATGGGGTTCAAACAGAACGATATTGGAAAAAGCTTATCTGTTTTAAGCGGTGGAGAAATTATAAAATTGTTGCTAGCTAAAATGCTCATGGGTAGATATAACATCCTACTAATGGATGAACCCAGTAACTTCCTTGACATACCAAGTTTAGAGGCTTTGGAAATACTAATGAAGGAGTATGCCGGAACTATCGTGTTTATCACCCACGATAAACGCTTACTCGAAAATGTAGCTGATGTAGTTTATGAAATTAGAGATAAGAAAATAAATCTGAAACATTAAATTTAAGGTAGTCGCTGATCAGTATAGTCTGTTCTGGCTGGCGGCTCCATTGTTAAAAAGTATAAAGACTTTTTTCTAAAAATATTATTCGTTGAGAATGAGATTGGAGGGTTTATATTGTTTATACGAGTAGTTCCGTACGACCCCTTTTGGGAAGTAGAGTATGAAAATGAATCACAGAAGATAAAGAATATATTGAAGGATATATTGGTGGAGGTTTACCATATTGGCAGTACAGCAGTCAAAGGGTTAGCCGCTAAATCAATCATTGATATAATGCCCGTAGTGACAAATATTAGTTTGGTTGATAAGCATAACAAAGAATTTGTAGCGATTGGTTATGAGTGTATGGGTGAGTTTGGTATTGAAGGACGTAGATATTTCCGCAAAGGCGGCGATAACAGGACACACCAGATTCATATTTTTGAGCAAAGCAATCACAAAGATATTAATAGGCATATAGCAGTAAGGGACTTTCTGCGTACACATCCAGACATCGCTTTAGAGTATGGTGAATTAAAGATGGAGCTGGCTTATCGATTCTCGGAGGATATTGAAGGCTACTGCACTGGTAAGGATGCATTTCAGATGAAAGAAAACAAATATGATGATGATATATTTTTTCAAAAATACAGTCAAATGAGTCGCTCACAGCAGGGACTAGCCGGTGCAGGAGAATGGGAAACATTGAGAAAGCTGCTGCCGGATTTTAAAGATAAGCGTGTGCTTGATTTAGGATGCGGCTATGGATGGCACTGTATTTATGCGATGGAACACGGAGCGTCTTCTGTTGTAGGTGTTGATATTTCTCATAAAATGCTCGAGGTAGCCAAAGAAAAAACACATTTTCCACAGGTTGAATATAAATGCTGTGCTATAGAAGATGTGGAATTCCCAGAGGAGAGTTTTGATGTAATATTAAGTTCACTTGCGTTTCACTATGTAGCAGATTATGAGATTTTAGTAAAAAAGATATATAGAATACTGAAGTCTGGTGGTAAGCTAGTTTTTACGGTTGAACATCCTGTTTTTACTGCCTATGGAACACAAGACTGGTATTATAACGAAAAAGGAGAAATACTGCATTTTCCAGTGGATAATTATTATTATGAGGGCAAACGAACAGCTGTGTTTTTGGGAGAAAAGGTTACAAAATTTCATAGAACACTGACCACATATCTAAATACACTGCTTTCAAATGGTTTTATAATAAATCATATTGTGGAGCCGCAGCCGCCGGAAAACATGATGGATATTCCGGGGATGCAGGATGAAATGCGCCGTCCCATGATGCTGATTGTATCGGCCAATAAAAAAATGGATAGATAGAACTAAAACACCTATAAAGAATAAATAGAGGCAATTTATGTTTAAAGAAAAAATTATTATAGAGATGAAAGAAGTATTCAAAGAAATACCTTTTGGCATAGAGCATACTCTTAAAGTTTTGAAAAATGCAGAAGATATAATGAACGGAGAAAATATCGGAGAGGAAGAAAAAGAATTCATCAGTATTACTGCTATACTACATGATATTGGTGCGGTTGAAGCACAAAAAAAATACGGTTCTATTGATGGTGTCTATCAAGAAAAGGAAGGACCAGAAGTAGCGAAAGAAATATTAAAAAAGGTAGGCTATAACAAAAATATTCTTCTGTAGATTCCTCATTTTCCACAGAAGTTTGTTTTTTAAACTTCTTTAATTCCTCTCCAAATTTTTTCTCATCTGTTTTCTCAGGCATAAAGGTTTTCACGTAGATGACGTTTACCTTTCCAAATCCCTGTCTGCGTTTCTCAATCAGACCAATTCCTGTTTCGTCATCCAGTTCTCTCATGGATTTGATGGCTTTATTTCTGCCACAGTTCAGTAATTCCATGATATCTTCGATGGAAAAGTAGATATATGCTCTATTTTTGTCGTCAAACCACTGATTCTTGATGGAAAGAGACATTCGATCCAACATCAGTCCATATAAAATTTTAGCATCGCTTGATAAATCTTTAAAGTAACTGTCTGTAAATAATGCTTTTGGTATGCGGTAGAAGCTGAACTGATCAGCTTCAGTACCGTAAAAATAATTAAATGTCATTTTTTTCTCCATAATTTCCTCCTTTCATTTTCTGCTAAGAAGTCCTCTTTTTAAACTTCTTTGACTTTGTTTTCTTAGCTTTTTCTATCCTTAACAGGACTGTTCCTGCATCCATTTTTCTAATAATGATTCAATCACCTGCTCCATATCTTTGGCTGTATAATCATCCGGAAAGTACTTTGTCAGTTTCTTTTCTGAGAAAGTAAGAGACCGGGATACTTTCTTTGCCATCACACAGTTATTGAAAATTGATAACATCTGGATCTGATTGATTGGTCCATCATTCAGCTGATTTCTGAGTGCTGCAATCTGTTTTGGCTTGATAAATCCGGTGTCGCTGATATATTCGTAAATCCATTCCTGTACTTCCTTGTCGATGTAGGAGATATCGACAGCAACCGTGAATTGAAGCTTTTTGTTATCTACCAGATCAAGAAGTTCCGGAATCAATTCTGTCAGTCGAATGTAACGCTGAATCTGTTTAGAACTTTTCCACCTGTCCCATCCGCAATTGCTTCCGTTGTTCTTTTGA
>VOFE01000584.1_pt1 | contig 68001 bp, 98 predicted proteins | sample 5384071 | NCBI WGS metagenome assembly VOFE01 (sample SAMN12384724, study PRJNA508395) | human gut metagenome | isolation source: healthy gut D | host: Homo sapiens
CCGTCGATGTTCTTGGCAAGCAGGATCGCGTCCGCGCCGATCTCGGCGGCGCGCAGCACGGCGGCCGTGTCGGTCGAAAAATACGGGCAGCCGCTGCCCGCGCCGAAGAGCACGACCTTGCCCTCTTCCAGATGCGCGATGGCGCGCTCCCAGGTATAGTGCTCGGCAAATGTCGACATTTCGACGGCCGTCTGCACACGCACGGGGATGCCCTTCTGCTCCATGACGTCGGACACGGCCAGACAGTTCATGACGGTGGCGAGCATACCCATATGGTCGGCGCGCGAGCGGCGCGCGCGGCGGATCAGCACGCAGAATATCCCGGCGCGGCGCGGCGCGGCGCGCGGACGGCGCATCGACGTTTTTATGAACACGCTGTCCCCGAGCGGCCCTGTGTTCCTGCAAAACTTTGCGGACTATACCGTCTGCGAGCTGCACGACGGTGGATTGGACTCTATCCGCCGGTGACAGGGAAGTCATGGAAAACGCGCTGGCTTCGGGCTACACCGTGTATGCCGCGCACGACCCGCTCTTCCCGTATGACGCGCCGCTGCATGTCGTGATCCCGGAGCTGCGGTTTGCGCTTCTGACCTCGGGCGGGACGTTCGGTTGCCCGCCGACGGGGCGCCGCCGCATTTCGTCTGGACATGATGACGGACAGCGGCGAACGAAAGTCCGACGCTGTCCGAAGAAAAAGCGATATGGCAAGCTACGAGAGCTTTTATCCGTGCCGCCGGCGATGCGTTGGGCGACGCCAAGCATCTGCACGACGACCTGGAGGCGCTGTACCGTCCGGCGGTCGATTTTTCAGCAATCGACGCGCTCTTAGACCGGCACTGCGAAGATCTTTTAGAGGAGTTTAGGCATAAAAAACGTGATTTCCGATCGTAGTCACATAGTCGCGGTTATTGGCGATCCAGTTGCTGGTGGCTTTCACGGGGTTAAAGAAGTAAAGGCAGCCCTCGACAGCCTGCTCTCCCTCGAGCGCACGCCTTGCGGCCTCGTAGCAGTCCTCGTCCGGCGTGTTGTAGATGGTACCGTTTGACACCGGTTCGTACTGCACGCAGTATTTGTCGTCGAAGATCACTCCGTAAATTGTATCGGGGAACTCATCGGAGGCGACGCGCTCCAGAATCGTGTTCGCGACGGCGATCTTGCCCTCCATACTCGCCACGGGCCTCGGCAAAGACGATGCGCGCCAGCCAGTAGAGCCTCGTCCTCCGTGTAGGACGCGGCCGCGTTTTCATCGCTCGCCGTAAAGTCGTTTGAGGGCGCCTGCGGCACTTCGGGATCGGCTACGCCGTCGAGGTCCATTAGCGCGGTCGATGTGGCGCTGTCCCACGCGACGTCACCGCCCAGCGCGGAGGCGAGGGTACGCACATGCGTATACATGGATGAACCGTAAATCAGGCTCCCGCTGCTGCACGGGAATACCGCCTGCTTGTCGCCGGACGAAACCGTTGCGGAATAGGTGCCGGAATCCCATTCGACCGTGTAACCTAAGCCCTCGCAGAAGTCGCGCAGCGGTATGTAAATACGTCCCTCTGTGATATAAAGGCTGCCCCGTAGGGGATTGCCGTCTACGACGACACTCGTATTCGCGGCAAGCGCGCCTGTGGCCAAAACGCCGGATAAAACAGCGCCCATCATGCCGGTTGCTATCAGTTTCTTTAGTTTCATGGAATTGCTCCTTTCGGGTTGATGCTGCCATTATAAATTACAAACCGGTTACAAATCAATGACGAAATATTTCCAACAACCAAAAAGTGTAGGGTTTACCTTGGAAAAAAGAGCGAAAAAAGTCCCATGCCGCACCAGAAACGGCATGGGACTGCTGCTTTTCCTCAGTCGGGCTTCATGGAGAGCAGGACGTCGGCACGATTTGTCAGGATCGTATCGACGCCGAGGTCCAAAAGACGCTTTGCCTCGTAGCGGTCGTCCGCCCAATAGGCGTTGCAGCGCATGTCATAGGCGTGTGCGCGGTCAATCAGCGCGCGGCTGAAATAGGGCTTGTGGAACTGCACGCGGCGGCAGGCATAGCGCACGGCGTAGTCTACAATATCCGGCCCGGAGGCCGAACGGGGGAGCAGGGAACAGCGCGCGATATCCGGCGCGGAACGCAGGCAGAGGCCGAGCTGTTCGTCGCGCGCGGAGAAATACGCGAGTCTATCGCGTCGTAATGATACAAAAGGCGCCGCAGCTCGGCCGGAACGTCGTAGTCCGGGTGAAATTCCGCGATGTGGATATTCATGACCACGCGCCCGGCGTAGCGCTCAATGATCTGCTCCGGCGTACAGAACCCGACGTACCAGTTCAGGTAAGAACCGGCGTTGCAGCGCATCAGCGTTTCAAGGTCGTAGCTGCCGACGTCGCCCTTGCGGTCGGAGACACGGTTGACGTCGCCGTCGTGGCAGACGATCATTTTTAAATCGGAGGTGAGGCGGACGTCGAACTCGATCTCGTCCGCCCCGAGCGCTATGGCCGCGGCAAACGAAGGCAGCGTGTTTTCCGGCATGACGCCGGAAAGACCGCGATGCGCGCAGATTTTATACCTTTTTGTTGGCGGCCATAGCAAACACCCCTTTCTTAATCGTTATAAAGACTGAGCTTCAGCTGCTTCAGGCGCTTCATCACATCGTTTGCGCCGCGTCCGAAATAATCGTGGAGCGTTTTATACTCCGCGTAAAGCTTGTTGTAAAGCGCAACGTTTTCGAGATTCGGACGGTAATACTCGTCCTTCAGCTTGCCCATGTGCTGCGCCGCCTCAAAGACGTTGTCATAGCCGCCGCGCTCGCTGCCCGCCGCAACGCCCGCCATGATCGCGGAACCGAGCGCGCCGCACTGCTTTGTGCCGGCAATGTAGACCGGAAGATTCAAAACGTCGGCGTAGATCTGCATCATCATGGGGTCCTTCTGCGAGATACCGCCCGCGGCATAAAACTCGTTGATCGCGACGCTGTGCTCGTTAAAATCCTCAACGATCATGCGCGTGCCGAAGGCGGTCGCCTCGATCAGCGCGCGGTACATTTCCTCGGGCTTGGTTTGCAGCGTCATGCCGAGCATCATGCCCGTCAGATCGACGTCCACGAGGATGGAACGGTTGCCGTTCCACCAATCGAGCGCCACGAGGCCGCTCTGGCCCGGCTTTTAAAAGCGTCGCCTTGGAGGCTAAATACTGATGGATGTTAAGTCCGGCCTCTCCGCCTCCGCGAAGTAGGACGCGGGAACGCAGTTTTCGACAAACCACTGGAAATGGTCGCCGACGCAGCTCTGGCCCGCTTCGTAGCCGAAGAAACCGGGCAGAATGCCGTCCTCAACGTAACCGCAGATGCCGGGCACGCTGTGTTCGCCTTCGCCGAGCACCATGTGGCAGGTGGACGTATCCATGATCGCGAGCATTTTGCCGGGACCGTCGATCTTCACGGCCGGGACCGCGACGTGCGCGTCAACATTCGCGACCGCAACGGCGGTGCCGGGCAGGAGGCCCGTCAGAGCGGCGGATTTCTCCGTGATTTCGCCCGCGCGGGAACCAAGCGGGGAGATGGGGCAGTTCATTTTTCTTCAATCAGGGTTCTCCATGCGCGGATCAAGCGCGCGGAAGAAATCTTTCCCGGGGTAACCGTTCTGCTTATGCCAGAGCGCCTTATAGCCCGCTGTGCAGGAGTTGCGCGTCTGCACGCCCGTGAGCTGCCAGATCACCCAGTCGGCGGCCTCCAGGAAAAAGTCGGCCTGGCCGTAAATCTCCGGCGCCTCGTTAAGAATCTGCCAGATTTTCGGAATCATCCATTCGGACGAAATTTTACCGCCGTAACGGGAAAGCCATGTCTCGCCGCGCTCTTCCGCGATGGCGTTCAGGCGGTTCGCCCGTCCTGCGCCGCGTGATGCTTCCAAAGTTTTATGTAGGCGTGCGGCTCATCCTCCAGGCCGGGTACCATACAAAGCGGCGTGCCGTCCGCCTTGACGGGCAGCATGGTGCAGGCCGTGAAGTCGATCGCGAGGCCGATAACGTCGGCGGCATCGACGCCCGCCTTTTTTACCGCGTCCGGGATGGTGGTGCGCAGCACCTCAAGATAATCCGCCGGATGCTGTAAGGCCCAGTCCGGCGGCAGGGTGCGGCCGGAGGGGAGACGCTCGTCCATAACGGCGTGCGGGTAGTCCAAAACACTGTGGGCAAGCCCGTGCCGTCTGCCAAAGAAACGACGGCGGCGCGCCCGGAAAGGGTGCCGAAATCGATACCGATTGCATATTTTGCCATGAAAACACTCCTTAATATTTCATAAATATTCATATTACTATAATGCCGTATGCGGCGGAAAAAGTCAAGTGGAAGGCCGGGTTCCTGACAATATTATCAATATTCGTCCACAATGTAGCAGGCCTGCGGCGGGAACGCGGCGTCGAGCTCCCGCGCGGCGGCGGGGTCGAACATGTCCGCATACCCCGCGTCCGCGAGCTCCGCCAGGGTGTGGTACCCGCACAAAAACTGCGCAAGACGTCCGGCTGGAAGCCGGACGCGGCGCTTTGTCCGTGCGGTTCCCCGTAAAATCGTAAGCGCCGTAATTCGCGGCAACGGTCCCGTCCGTCACTTCGACGCGATAATCCCGTATACCGCACACTGCCCGCAGTAGCGCGCCCGCGTCCGCAACGCCCATAACGCCCATCGGCCGCAGGTCGTCTCTACCTGCGGCGCGGCCCCCGCCGTCCGGCAGGCGGGTGTCCGGCGGCAGCTTCCCGCGGACTTCCTTCCCGTCTGCGACGCCTCACGGCAGAGTGCGCGCAGAAGCATTTCCTCGCACGGATCGTCATTTGCGATAACCTCCTCCGCGTATACCGTCTCGCGGTCGAAATAGACGCAGTAGCCGCGCAGAGATGTCCCTTCAAAAACGCCGAGGGCTTTCGCGCTGTCGGAGGCGTAATCCGCGAGCTTCAGGCGCATATCGGGCAGGGAACGGCTGATGATGCCGCTGTAACGCCGCGCAAAGCGGGCGTAGCAGGCGTGCATCGCGGCTTCGTCCCGCCGCAGGTCAAGCGGGATGGCGGGATGTCCGCCGCGAGAGAACCGGGCGCGGAAACATGGAAATACGCTGTCCGGCTGACGGGGAAATGCCCGAATCCCCGGTACATGTCTATGATCTCGGGCCGGTAGGGGATCACGACGGCCCCGCGCGCGGCGATGCCGTTCATATAAAAGCGCATCGTGCGCCCCATGTGCCCGCGCCCCTCGTATGCCGGGAGCGTCGATACGCCCGCGATCACCGCGCAGGGGAGCACAGCGTCCCGAATTTTAATATGAAGCGGAAGCTCTGGATCGCGCTGACGACCCGGCCGTCCTCGACCGAGACAGCGGAGTGGTCGGGAGAAAACCGTTCGCTGAAAAACCAGTCGGTAAACGTCTCGCTGTCGCCAAAACGAAGCCACCACAGCGCGCGGATTTCCTCGCGGTCAGACCATGTCGTCCATCTTACCATCGTCGTCCTCCATCCCGGCGGGGCTGGCGCCGAACATTTTCCGGTGCAGCCTGCAAAAATAACTGGTGCTGGCAAATCCCGACGCGCGCGCCGCCTCCGCCACCGTACAGTGGAAGCGGTCCATCAGCGCGTGCGCGTAGCGCATACGCAGCGTGTTGCGGTACTCCACAGGGGGACATCCCGAAGTGCTCTGTAAATAGCATTCGAAAACGATTCTCTCGCAGATTGCACAGCGCGGCGTACTCCGCAATCGCCGTGTTTTCAAGAAACTGCGCCTCGAGCGCCGCGACGCCGTGCGCGATCCGCGAAAGCCCCGGAGAAAACCGCCCGGCAAATTCGGGCGCGGCCTTTGCGAGAATGGCGAACAGCGCCTCCTTCCGGTAAAGATCGCCGGTCGCGCCGGCGCATGAGGCGGTCTCCTCCCAAACGCTCGAATTCTCCGGCGAGCGGGACGGCGAGCGCCAGCTCGTGCGGCGGCGTCAGGCGTTCACCAAAACGGAAGAGCCGGAAGGAAACAAGAATACAATCGGCGTCTTTTGAAAACGCGAGGCTGTATTCGGGACGGCCGGGAAATAGACCGCGTTTGGATATCAAAAAGCGGCGCGCCGTCGAAGCACAGGGCAGCCGCGCCGTTATTACAGAAAAAGAGCAGGCAGGCGGGATCGCCCGTATGCTGCTGAAAATCAATGCGGTGGCCGGACGGCACGACGGCGCGGTACACACAGATATCCTCAGCGCGCAGCCCCTCTGCGGATTCAAAAACAAACGATCACCTCCGTCTTTCTTTTATTTTAACGCATATTTCCCCGTGTGTCAGCACTATGACACGATTTTTGAAAAATTTTTGCCACCCGCTGCGCGCACTTGACCTTTGCAGTAAATCTGCTATGATACGCTCGGCCATTGGTATGCAGTACGTCGTCTGACGGGCGGGAGGCTTTATATGAAGAGCAGATATCACAGCAATATTACTGAGGAGTTATCTGGAAGCAGCTCCTGCTTTTTTTTGCCAATTTTGTTGGGATCGCTGTTTCAGCAGCTTTATAATATGGTGGATGCCATGGTCGTCGGACGGTTTGTGGGCAAGGAAGCGCTGGCCGCGGTCGATTCGACGTCCAGCTTTACAAGCCTTCTCATTAACTTTTTCGTCGGCGCGGCATCGGGCACTTCGGTTATTGTGTCGCAGTTTTACGGCGCGCGAAACGATCTCCAGGTCTCGCGCGCCGTCCACACGGGCGTTGCGCTGTCGCTGGCGGGCGGTGTAATCGTGATGATCCTGGCATAGCTGTGGCGCCGCTTTGTTTGCGTGCCATTGCCGTACCGGAGGAGATCATGGCGGGCGACGCGCTGACCTATATCCGCATTTATTTCCTCGGAACGGTCGCGCAGTTTGCCTATAACGTCGGCGCGGGTATCCTGCGCGCAGTGGGAGACTCGCGCCGCCCGCTCTACTTTCTAATCGTCGGCTGTGTTGTCAATATTGTGCTGGACGTGCTGTTCGTCGTTGTGTTCAAACTTGGCGTGGTTGGCGCGGCGCTCGCTACAATCATTTCGCAGGTCGTCAGTATGGTCCTGGTCGGCATTACGCTGATGCGCGCGGAGGATACCTTCCAGCTCTTCCTGCGCCTGATCCGTTTCCATAAGGACATGCTGCTCTCCATTATCAAGGTCGGCATCCCCATGGGCCTGCAAAGCGCCATGTACTCTATTTCCAATATGATTATCCGTTCCGCCGTCAACACGTTCGGCACAAACGTAATCGCCGCCTGGGCGGTCAGCGGCCGTATGGACTTCATCATCTGGACGGTGATGGACACCTTCGGCATTGCCGTAACGACCTTCGGGCCAGAACTACGGCGCGGGAAAGTACGACCGCGTGCGCAAAAGCGTACGTGTCTGCCTCGGCATGGGGATCGGGACAATCATTGCGATCAGCGCGACGCTTTATTTGATCTGCCCGTACTTCGGAAAGCTCTTTACCGACGACGCGGAGGTGCTCTCCCTCGCGGCGTACATCCTGCGCTTTTACGCGCCGTTTTTCGTCACCTACGTCGGCAGCGATATCCTCTCCGGCGCGATACGCGGCACGGGCGAGGCGTTTAAGCCCATGATGCTGACGATGTTCGGCACCTGCATCCTGCGTATCGTCTGGATTTTCACGGCCGTGCGGGTTAACCATACGATCGAAATGGTGATGTGGAGCTATCCGATGACCTGGATCGTGACGACCAGTATGTTCATTGTGTACTATCTGCGGGGCAAGTGGCTGAAGGATAAGCTGCCGGGCCCTGAAAAACGGACGGAAGGAAACGCCTGAATTTGTAAACTTTTTGTAAAAACCGAAAATGTCGATTTGTGTCGATTGCAGTCGGCTCTTTCAGCTGTTATGATGTGAGATAGAGGGGCTCTACGCCTTCTGGAACGCCTGACAGCTTTGGGGTACGACAGTGAAACGACCGGCGATCTATTTGGTAATAGGCTTGACTGCCGCATTGTTCGCCGCCTGTTATTTGCAGGCGGCTTTTGTGTTTTGCCTGTGCGCCCTCGCAGCCCTGCTCTGCGTGGGCGCATTTTTTCTGCGCGGGAAACGCCGCGTTCACCTGGGCGTCCTGTTTGCGGCGGCCGGGATGCTGGGGGTTTTGCCGTCTGGGGCGCCAACCTGGCTTTCAACTACACGCCCGCCGCACGTTATCACGGAAAATCCGGCGTCCTGACCTGCACGGTTTCAGAATACCCGGCGGTTTATGAGAAGTATACGTCTGTCACCGTGCACACACAGACCTTTGCTGGGGAACGGATGAAGCGGACAAAGGTGCTTCTCTATCTTGACGGCGATTACGGCTCGCTCGCGCCGGGCGACGTTTTGACGGTGCGCGCGTCTTTTGCCATACCGGAAAGCCGCTGGAACTTCGATAAGTTCCGCTATTACCGTTCCCGCCGTATTTACCTCACAGCGGACGCGGGCGAGGTGCTGGAACAGAAAGAGGTCGGCTTTGACCTGCGTTATCTGCCCGTCAAGTGGACAAGGGCGTGCACGGAACGTTTAAACGCGCTGATGCCGCCGCAAAACGCCGCGATCCTCAGCGCGCTGCTGTTCGGAGACGAGAGCGCGCTGCCGGACGAGTACGTCTCCGACCTGCGCAAAACCGGCCTGTCCCACATTACGGCCGTCTCCGGCATGAACGTTTCCTTTCTTGTGGGTCTGCTTTTGCTGGTATTCCGCAGAAAAGTGGGCTCATATATCGCGGTGCCCACAGTCATCCTGTTTATCTTGATGACCGGCGGCAGCGCGTCTGTAACAAGGGCGGGCATTATGCAGTTGATCTGGCTGGCTGCCTATTTCATCAACCGTGAGGCGGACTCCGTCAACAGTCTTTTCCTGGCGTGCGGCATTATTCTACTCGCGAACCCCTTCGCCGTCGCGGACGTGGGGCTTTGGCTCTCTTTTTCCGCGACGCTTGGTTTAGTCCTGATCGGCAGGCCGATGCAGCGCTTTGTCATGGATCATATGAAGCTCAAAGCGCGTGTGCCCCGGCGTATTCTTGAGGGCCTGACGGGCGCCGTCTGCACGACGCTGGCCGCGCAGGCGTTTGTGATCCCCATTCAGGTGCTGGCATTTGGGGATATTTCCCTGATTTCACCGCTTTCAAACCTCCTGGTGGTGCCGCTTTCCGAATATTCCTTTACAGGCGGCGTAATTGCGCTGCTGCTTTCGTTTGTCTGGCTGCCGCTGGGACGCTTTGCCGCGCTTCTCCCGGTCATGTTGACGGATTACCAGCTCGCCGTCGTCCCGGCGCTGGCGCGGCTGCCTCTGGCGACGGTATCGACGGACAGCGTCTATAAGCTGGCCATTGCACTGGCTCGTCAGGGCGGCGTTTCCTTTATCTATGGCTCTCAGAGCATCGAAAACGAGGCTGCCATGGTGCGCCGCGTCAAGAGCTTCAAAGCCGGTTATGTGGTGTCCGATTCCAATCTGGCTCCCACTGCCACTCTGCATGATGTGCTGGAGCTGAAGGCACGCACCGGCCACTCCACCATCGCCATCACTGCCGACGGCACTCCGAGCGGCAAGCTGCTGGGCATCGTGGCTTCCCGCGATTACCGCGTCAACCACACCCCGGACGATGCCTGCGTTACCACCTTTATGACCCCCGTTGAAAAGCTGGTCACCGCTCCGGCCAACACCTCCCTGCACGACTGCAACAACATCATCTGGGACAACAAGATCAACACCCTGCCGCTGGTGGATGCCGAGGGCAATCTGGTGTATATGGTATTCCGCAAGGACTACGATTCCCACAAGGCAAACGTCAACGAGCTGCTGGATAAGAACAAGAGCTACGTTGTAGGCGCCGGCATCAACACCCGCGACTACGCCCAGCGCGTGCCCGCACTGGTGGAAGCCGGTGTGGATGTGCTGTGCATCGACTCCTCCGAGGGCTACTCCGAGTGGCAGAGCCGCACCATCGGCTGGATCCGCGAGCACTACGGCGATACCGTCAAGGTGGGTGCCGGCAACGTGGTGGATGCCGAGGGCTTCCGCTTCCTCGCTGAGGCTGGTGCAGACTTTGTGAAGATCGGCATCGGCGGCGGCTCCATCTGCATCACCCGCGAGACCAAGGGCATCGGCCGTGGTCAGGCTACCGCTGTCATCGAGGTTGCCAAGGCTCGCGACGAGTACTACAAGGAGACCGGCATCTACGTGCCCATCTGCTCCGACGGCGGCATCGTCCACGACTACCACATCACCCTCGCGCTGGCTATGGGCGCAGACTTCGTGATGCTGGGCCGCTACTTCGCCCGCTTTGACGAGAGCCCCACGAACAAGGTGCGCATCAACGGCCAGTATATGAAGGAGTACTGGGGCGAAGGCTCCAACCGTGCCCGCAACTGGCAGCGCTACGACCTGGGCGGCTCCACCAAGCTGAGCTTTGAGGAGGGCGTGGACAGCTACGTGCCCTATGCCGGTCCTCTGGCAGACGGCGTGCAGACCACCCTGTACTCATGAGCGACTTGGACGTTTGCAACTTGCCGGATGGCGGTTTTTGTGTCTACATAGACTGAAAAGTTGAAATATACGCCAAAAAGCTGTTATAAAGCCAATTTACACGCCCTTATGTTTCTGTCGGAATGTTGGAAACACGGGATTGAGATACCGTCGATGCGTCCGCTGATAGCATATTTTATAAATCGTAGGCTTTTTATAAAAGCACAGATGCAGACGCACTTGTTTAAACGTCCGCTCGGGATGGCGGACGATCGACACGTTTTACCCGTTTGAGGCAATGCGGGTGGGCTTGCAGAATATTGTTGAAGCGTTCTGCGCCTTGGGGTATGGCAATGACGCGTGTTTGCAGGAAGCCTGGCGTCTTTTGGAAGCTTGCAAAGGATGCTATGGGAAAAGTGATTTTGCAGGAACGCTTACAAAGTCCTATTTGCCCAAAGAAAAAGTGGGAAAACCGAGCAAATGGGCGACATTTTATGTGTTATTGGCAGAAAAAGGAACGTGATAAGGCCGGAATGCCGGAAGGTAAACAGTAATTTTCGTAAAGCCTTTTGAAAAAAATCTGTCGCTGTAAGTTTGCCTGCATTCATTTATGTATAAAAAACCGCGAAAGCAAAATGCTTTCGCGGTTTTTTGAAGTCAGAACGAGCTTTTGAACTCCTCAGTGATAGGGAATAGCGGCAAGGTACTACTTTGTTAAGCTTTCAGGACGAAGAACAATCCTGATTCCCCTTACCGCTCGTCCGACACCTGGAAGAGCAGGAACTTTAAATACGCGCTCTCGTCGGCGCCCCACAAGACCGGATGGTCCGGCGCCTGCGCGCGTTCCTCCACCAGCAAAGACGGCGCTTTGCGTCGCGCGCGGCCTGCGCCACGGTCTGACGGAAAGCTCCGGCGTCATGAAGTGCGAGCAGGTACAAGTGGCAAGGAACCCGCCCGGACGCACAAGCGCCAGCCCCTGCGGTTGATTTCGCGATAACCGCGCGCAGCGGATTTTACAGCGGCGCGGGACTTTGCAAAGGCGGGCGGGTCGAGGATCACGAGATCGTACTGCTCTCCCTTTTCCTCCAGCTCCGGTAAAAGCTCGAACACGTCCGCGCAGCGGAAATCCATACGTCCGTCGAGACCGTTGCGTTCGGCGTTTGCGCGCGCGGTATCGACGGCGGACTGCGACGCGTCCACGCAGGTGACGTGCGCCGCGCCGGCCGCCGCGGCGTTTAAACCAAAGCCGCCGGCGTTACAGAAGCAGTCCAGGACGCGCACCTCGCGGGACATGGGACGAATCGCCGCGCGGTTATAGCGCTGATCGAGGAAAAGCCGGTCTTTTGGCCGTTTTCCACGTCAATCTCGTATATAAGGCCGTTTTCTTCCATGAGTGTGCGGATCAAAGGGGCTCGCCGTAAAAGCCCTGCGTGCGCTCGAGCCCCTCCAGTGTGCGCGAACGCGCGTCGTTTCGTTCGTAGATGCCGCGCACCGGCTGTCCATACGCAGCGAGCAGGCGCGGCAGGAGGGGAAAGAGCTGCGGCTTCAGCCGCTCCATGCCAAGCGACAGCGTCTGCGTGACGAGGATATCGTTAAATTTATCGACCGTCAGCCCCGGCAGACGGTCGGCCTCTCCGAAGATGAGACGGCACGAGGAAAGCCCCACGGTGCGCCGCCGGTACTCAATCGCGTCGCGCACGCGTCGCTCCCAAAACGCATCGTCGATGACCGCGCCGCCGTCCCGCGTAAGCATACGCACGGTGATGCGCGAGCGCGTGTTGATGTAACCTTGGCCGAGCGGGTACCCGTTCGCGGCCGCAACGCCGACCATGCCGCCCTCCTCGTATGCGCCGTCGATACGTTCAATTTCATTATCGTAGATCCAGGAACCGCCCGCCGACAGGCCGCGCCCTTCCCCTTTTTCAGAACCACACAAGCCATAAAAGCCTCCAAACGATCTGATATCGCGCATTGTATCACGGCGGCGTCCGCCTTGTCAAGAAGCCCGGAATTTTGCGGGAAAATCCCGGGACGACGGCGCGGCGCGTCCTGTGCTATGATACACATGACGGCGCAATGCGCGGCATAGAATAAACATGAGGTGACAAATGATGGTAAATGGCATAGATGTATCGAAGTGGCAGGGAACGATCGCGTGGCCGGACGTGGCGGCGTCCGGCGTCCGCTTCGCCATGATCCGCCTGGGCTACGGCACGCAGGGCGGCGGGACGCTCGACGCGAAGTTCCGCCAGAATATGGAGGGGCGCTCTCCACGGGGCTCGATGTCGGCGTATATTTTTACGGCGCCGCGGTGACGGAAGAGGCGCGCGCGCCGAGGCGCGGTTCGTGCATTCGGCGCTTTCGCCGTACCGCGGAAAGGTTGCATATCCCATTGCGTATGATACGGAGGACAGCGCACAGGGCGCGCTTTCCAAAAACGCTGACGGCGGTCGTCGCGGCGTTTTGCGACACGGTCCGCGCGCAGGGCTGGTATCCGATGTTTTATACGAGCCGGTACTGGCTCGAGAGCAAGCTCTACCCGGCGAAGATCAACGCGGACGTGTGGCTGGCGCAGTGGGCCGCCAAACCGACGTACAGCGGCGCTTTCGGCATTTGGCAGCACAGTGACAGCGGCAGCGTCGCGGGGATCACGGGGAATGTCGATCTCGATATTGCCTATCAGGATTACCCTTCGTTGATCCGCGCCGGCGGCTTTAACGGTTACGGCGAAGCCGACGTATATGCGGACGTGCCGGAGTGGGCGAGGGAGAGTGTGCGTTGGGCCGTGGAAAACGGCATTTTGCAAGGCGGTTCGGAAGGGCTCATGCTGGACGCCGCGTGTACGCGCGCCTTGAAATGTGCGTATTCCTGAAAGACTTTACGATTTGACACAAAGCTAACAAAAAGCAGTTTACAAGCGGCGTTCTTTGTGATAGAATATCCATACGTGTAAAGTAATCTCTTTTAAGGAGAAAAACGATGGATATTGAAAAGCTGAGGGCCAAAAAGAGGCTTCTTGTGCGACATGGACGGCGTAATCTATCAGGGGAACCGTCTCATTGACGGCGTCAAGGACTTTGTAAACTGGCTGAATGAAAACAAAAAAGCTACCTCTTCCTGACGAATTCCAGCGAACGCAGCCCGCGCGAGCTGAAGATGAAGCTGGAACGCCTGGGGCTGGACGTAGGAATCGAGCATTTTTATACGAGCGCCTTGGCCACCGCGAAGTTCCTGGCGAACCAGGACCCCGGATGCAGCGCGTACGTCATCGGCGAACCGGGGCTTGTCGGCGCGCTTTATGAAGTCGGCATCGATATGAACGATGTAGACCCGCAGTACGTGGTCTGCGGCGAAACGCGCAATTATAATTATGAGAGCATCATCCGCGCGGTGCGTCTCGTGCAGAAGGGCGCGCGCCTGATTGGCACGAACCCGGACCTCACCGGCCCGGATGAAACGGGCATTATCCCGGCCTGCCGCGCGCTGATCTCGCCGATTGAGCTGGCGACGGGCAAAAAGGCATATTTCATGGGCAAGCCGAACCCGCTTATGATGCGCACCGGCATCGACCTTTAGGCGTCCACTCGGCCGACGCCGCCATGATCGGCGACCGCATGGACACGGATATCATTGCCGGTATCGAATCCGGGCTTTCGACCGCGCTCGTGATGACGGTGTCAGCTCCCGTGAAACGGTGAAGCAGTATCCCTACCGCCCGAGCATCATACTGGACAGAGTGGCTGACATCGTCGGCTAAGAGGAGGCATATTTATGATTAAGCATATCGTTTGTTTCATGCTGAAGGATAAGAGCGAGGATAACTGCCGGAAAGCGCAGGAAGTCCTGCTTTCTATGAAGGGAAACGTGGAGCTTTTGCGCGATATCAGGGTCGGCGTTGATTTCCTGCATTCGGACCGTTCCTGCGACGTGGTGCTGGAGATCGTCGTGGACGACCGCGCGGCGCTGGAGGCGTATCAGAACCTTCCGTATCACGTAAACGTGGTTAAAAACACATGCATGCCGTGCGCGAGAGCAGCGTTTCGGCGGATTATGAATTTTAATGAAAAGTGCGGGCGCGGGCGTGTTTCCTGCGTCCGTATTCTATTTTGGGATTGGAAAAGAGGTTGATTGCATGAAAAATCTTGTGTTTCCCTATGAGGACGTACCGTCCGCCGGCGCGCCGTTTGTCGGCGGGAACGTCAACCGCGCGGCGCTCGCGCGTTTTTTGACGCGCGCGAAGGAACGCGCTGTCGATGTGCACGCGTTTCAGGTCTGGCGCGATAACGAGCTTGCGGTACGCATGTCGCTGCCGCCTTATGACTGCGTGGATAAGCGCCATTACTTCTCGCTCTCCAAGAGCTTTGTTTCCACCGCCATCGGTTTGGCCTGCGACGAAGGGCTGCTGACGACCGATACCCGTATCGTCGATCTTTTCCCGGACAAGCTGCCCGAGCATGTCAGCGAAAACCTTTCGAAATGCCTGGTGCATCACGTGCTGTCCATGAATTCAGGCGTTGAAAAGGGCACTTCTTCCGTCTGTTTTGCGAGCGACGACATGCCGAAGGCTTTCCTAGCCTCCGACTTCGTGTACGAGCCCGGTACGCACTACTGCTACGATACCGGCGCGACGGGAATGCTCGCCGCCATCGTAAAAAAGTGACTGGTATGAGCGCGCTCGATTATCTGGACGTAAAACTCTTCCGCTATCTGGGGATTCGAGACGTCTATTGGGACCGCACGTCGGACGGCACGATCCAGGGCGGGATCGGACTCCACGCGTCCTGCGACGACGCGGCGAAACTGGGCCTGCTCTATCTCAACCGCGGCCTATGGAACGGCCGCCGCTTGCTGTCCGAAGCGTGGATTGACGCGGCTTCTTCCCTGCAGTCACAGAACGGCCCGCATGACTGGATCGATTGGAGGAGCGGTATGGCTATCAGTTCTGGATGTCGTCGCGCGGCGGTTACCGCGGCGACGGCGCGTTTGGGCAGTACTGTTTTATTTTGCCGGACCGTGGAATCGTCGCAGCGGCGCTGTGCGAGGCGGAAAATTTGCAGCACGCGGTCGACATTGTGCATGAAATGGCGCTCGAGCTCTTTGACGAACCGTTCGGCGAGGGCGATGTCGAGCGGATGGCGGAAGAATTCTACGCCATGCCGAGAACGGAAACGCCTGAGTTTGACCCGCCTCGCTACTTTAAAATGGAAGAGAACCCCTTCGGCATCACCTATATCAAGCTCGACACGGCGGGAGACGACTTTGTGTTTGCCGTGGCGGACGGTTTTAGTCTGACGAATATCCGCTGCGGCAACGGTGTGTGGCGGCATAACCGCGCCTCCTTCGAGCAGACGTTCCTGCCGAACGCGCCGGCGTTCCCCGTCCAGACGAGCGAACGTACGGCGGGAATCGCCGCGGCCTACACAAACGAAAACGGTGTGCTTCGCGCAGAACTACGCTGCCGCTATTCGCCGCATCACCTGACGGTAACGTTTGCGCCCGGCGCAGACGGGCTGACGGTGTCGGTCTCGGGTTATACGCGCGGCGGGCTCCACTGGACACGCTCGTGGGCGTCGAGGTATAAACGATGGAGAAGATTTATTTTTGCGGCGCTGCGCGAGGGCGCGCGCATCCCGGCAAAACGGGACGAGGACGCGGGGTACGACATTTATGCCTGCTTTGAGGAGCCGTATTTCCGTTTTGAACCGTTTGAGACGAAGCTGGTCCCCTCCGGCATTATCAGCGCATTCCCGCCGGAATACGTGGCAGTCTTAAAAGAGCGGGGGAGTACGGGGTCTCGCGGCATCGGCCAGCGCGCCGGCGTGATCGACAGCGGATACCGCGGAGAATGGCTTATCGCCATGACGAACCACAACGACCGCCCGCTGGTCATAGCAAAAGGCGGACTATGCCGCTTCTCACGACCTGTCGGACTGCGTGGTGTACCCCTACGAAAAGGCTGTCTGTCAGGCGCTGTTCCTCCCGTTGGCCGTGCTTGGCGCGGAGACTGTAAACGCGGCGTCGATCCTTGCCATGCCATCGGCGCGCGGTGCGGCAGACTCGGCAGCTCCGGAAAATGAGAGCGTGCGGATGAACGTGCGGTTCATTCATGCGCTGAACGTCGTTGTAGAGACTATAAGGTCTGCCGCCGCTCGAATGGGCGATCGGGGTGTACGTCCTTTAGGGGTGGATGCGGCGGCGCACGGCGCCGCCGTTATAAATGAACGTCGAGAGTGCGTATGCACAAAGCGGTGCTCCCGCTATGCGATGCGGAACATGTCCTATGGATTGGATTAGGTCGCGTTTTGGACTTAGAGGGCAGGAACGATACAGAAATGAGTCCAGATGGGAAGTGGGAGCTGGTTGTGCGTGTTCAACGATACTGGTATTCACAGTCCGGCAGAGATGCTAAATTCCGTTGGTTTCGCAGTGACAAGGGAGCGGGCGTACCGCGTTTTTGAGGCGGCGCGTGCGGATAAGATCGAAGCGTTTCTGGAGAAAAATCAAAGAGAGGGAGAAAAAATGAATCATTTTGAAGAGCAAACAGTTTTCGACTGCATCGTTTGCGGCTCCGGCCCTGCGGGACTGGGCGCATCAATGGCGGCGGCGAAGCTTGGCGCGAGTCCTGGTGCTGGAAAGCGCCGGACAGCCCGGCGGTACGATTTGCGCGGTGCCTTTATGCCGGTGAACCGGCTGCGCACGGAGAAAAAGCCCCGCTCGGACGTCCACGAAGCGTTCGTCCGCCACCTGACGGCGCTGGGCTCTGCGGCCTGTTATCCCGGTCCGGAGGACCGCATCAACGGCGACGGCATTTGCCCGCACCCGGAGTATGCGGAGCTGGCCATCTACAACATGCTGGAGGAGGCGGGCGTCACCTTAAAGCTTTTTCAGCCCGGTGGTTGACGTGGAGACGGCGGAAAACAGCCTATGCGCGGTCATAACGCGCGAAAAGCGCGGCCTGGTACGCTACCCGCGCCCGGGTCTTTTGTAGATGCAACCGGCGACGGCGACGTGGCCGCCGCGGCTGGGTGCCCCCCTTCATGGAGGGGAAAGACAGCGAATCCGCGGACGAGGGCGTGCGCATGGAGATTGTCCCGCAGGCGGCAACGGACGTGCAGTCGGAAGCGCCCGTACATATGCCGATTACGCTCGGCTTTTCGCTCGCCGGGCTGGACTGCGCGCGTTTCTTCCGGTGGTTTAGGGAAAATGGCGCGGCATTCAAGGCGATGCTGGAACAGGCGGATCAAAAAGGCCTGTACATCGCCGCGTGGTATGCGTTCAACCATGGGACCGCGCCCGGCGTGATGGGCGTGAATAACGGCGCGTGGCCCCATCAAAAGCTCACGTCGAACGGGCTGGACGCGGCCGACCTGACCACAGCCCGCCGGGCTGGACTGCGCGTCGCGGCGGATCTTGTGACGATCCTGCGGGAAAACCAGGTGCCCGGCGCGGAAAAACTGTACGCTGGAGCGTGTAGGCGCTGTGATGGGCGTGCGCGACACCCGCCGTATCGAGGGCACGTATGTCCTCACCTTTGCGGATTCCCAGAGTCCCGCGAATTTCCGGATACAATTGCCCGGAAATACGGCGCGATCGACGCAAACCAGCTCTTTATCGGCACGATGGACTCCGGCTTCGCCTATCCCTACCGCTCGCTGGTGCCGAAGGGGATGGACGCTCTGCTGCTCGCGGGCAGGTGTGCGTCCGCGACCTTCCTGGGACATTCCGCGGGGAAGAGCATGGGTAACATGATGGCGCTTGGCTGTGCGGCGGGAGCCGCGGCGGCGTTGTGCGCCGCAAACGGCGTGCAGCCGCGTGAGCTGGACGCCACGCTCTTGCAGGGAAACACTGCGGGATCGTCTCGGCGCGTCCTTTGATGAGGTGAAACGATGATTATAAACGGTATGACATACGACAGGGCGCGTCTGGCCGCGCTGATGGACTTCGCCGTGCTGGATCCCGGCACGACGGAGACGGAACTGCGGGCCTATGTTGATACGGCCATCCGCTATCAGTTTCGGGGCGTGCATCCGAACCTGATCTGGGCGGAGCGTACCGCCGATCTGCTGGAAGGAACGGGAATTGAGACGGGCATTGTGGCGGCATGCCCATTCGGCACACTGCCCACCGTGAAAAGGTACGCGAGGTGGAAGCGGCTTGCCGGGCCATGCGCGGCAGGCCTGCCTGCGTCGATTTTGTAACAAACGTCGGGCGCTGCGCGGCGGGGACTATGAAATCTACTCCCAAGACATTGCGGAGGTGGTCAAAGCAGGCCACGCCTACGGCTATGTGGTGAAGTCCATCATGGAGTCCGCGCTGCTGACGGACGAGGAACTGGCTGTTGGCTGCCGTCTGGCGGCGGAGGCGGGCGTGGACTTCGTGAAAACGTCCTCCGGCCGCAACGGTTCCCGGACGTCCGTTCCGTCGGTATTATGCGCGAGGCGACAGGCGGGAGGATCGGCGTGAAGTTTTCCGGCTTCGGCGGCTATAACGCCGCGCCGCTTGCTGTCATGGCGATTGCCGCGGGCGCCACACGGCTTGGGACGCGCCGCGCGGACGCGATCATTGAGGAGATTGAGGCCTGTTATCAGGATCTGACGATCGAAAACGGGGCTGTCCGGAAAATGGCCTCCGGCGCGAAACTGGCAGGTGCGGGTACATAGCCGCCGGGCAAATACCCGATTTAACGCGTATCCTGAATCAGAAAAGAGAAAACCACCGATATACAAAGGCCGCTTCTCTTTTTCTTGTCGTGCTTGCCTTATACGTGGAGTCGTTTCACTGCATTTCGTATAGAATAACTTCACGCATGTAAGCGGAGCCGGTAAATGAAAGGTGGCGGCTCTGAAAAATATGGCAGAGTGATTGAAACGCAAGGGCAAACCCCCTTTTATACCAGCTTTATGGAGGAAACATGGAGTTTCAACGACTCACAGCATCGGATGAATGGTGGCGTGCCGTAAGGGACTACGCGGAGCATTGTTCCTGGAGCGCGGGAAAACATCTGGCGTCCGCCATGGACGGTCACGTGTTTCAGGACTGGGGAAAGGGTGATCGTTGCTTTTGAAGGAGAGGAGATCTGCGGATATTGTACGGTCGCACAACCAGACTGTATTCCAAACGTCTGTTATACGCCCTATATCGGCTTTTTATTTGTCGGGGAAGCATATCGGGGGAACCGACTGAGCCAAAAATTGATTCAGTATGCGATGGCATACTTGAAATCGATTGGCTTTGAGCATGTGTATCTTGTGAGCGACCATGAAAATCTGTACGAGAAATACGGGTTTCATATCGTAGACCGTAAATTGGCTCCTTTGGGGCGCAGAAGAAAAATATATAGGCAGAACCTGTAACCACAGCAGAACCTCTCAAATAAAAAACGAAAAGCCTGAGAATCATTCTCAGGCTTTTTCTGTTGCAGCTGTTTGTATTCCAAATTGTTTGACGCCTCAGCGGTTATATGCAAACCGCGTGCCGGCCAGGGAATGCCAAACGTCGTCGCACGCGGCGAGTAAGTCTTCGTCCAGCGGCGCGCCGTCAAGCGTTGTCAGGTTTTGCTGGAGCTGCGCGAGCTTGCTGACGCCGGTAATGACGCTTGTAACGCCGGGACGTCCCGCGCACCACTTCATGGCAAGCTGCAAAATGCTCATGCCGTGTGCTTCGGCAATCGACGTGAGCTTTTTCAACGGCGGTAAAGTTTTCATACGACCAGTAACGCTCGTAATACGCCGGATTGTTTGCAAAACGGGTGTTCCCTGCGGGCGTACCGGGCTTGTGTTTCCCGGCGAGCAGCCCGGCTGCGATGGGGTTATAAACCGCCATGCCGAGACCGTGGTGCAGGATAAACGGCACCAGCTCGGACTCCACGCCGCGCGTAATGGCGTTATACACGTTTTGTGTGACGACGGGCGCGACATAGCCGCGCTTTTTCGCAGAGCGCCAGAATGTCCGCGATCTGCCACGCCGCGTAGTTGCTGACGCCGATATACCGGATCTTCCCGGCGCGGACAAGGCCGGTCATGGTATCCATGGTTTCCTCGATGCCGGTTTCATAGTCCGGCGCGTGCAGGTAATAGAGGTCGATATAATCCGTGTCAAGACGCTTCAGGCTGGCGTCCACCGCCGCCAGGATATGCCGGCGGGAGAGGCCATGGTCGTTGAGCCCGCCGCCCATCTGGTTGAACACCTTGGTGGCGAGGATGATGCTGTCGCGGCGGTCTTTCAGGCCCTTGCCGACAATGCGCTCGCTTTCCCCCTGGTTATAGGCGTTGGCGGTGTCCCAGAAATTGATGCCGCCGTCCGCAGCGCAGTCCATGATGGCGATGCTGTCCGCCTCGCTGGTCTGCCCGCCGAACATCATGGTGCCGAGACTGAGCGCCGAGACTTTCAGGCTCGTGCCGGGTAAGTTGTGATACTGCATGATGAATCCTCCCTTGTAGTTATTTATGGTAGAAAAGAATACATATTGACGAAGTCAGCAATATATGTTAAAATAATACAAAATGAAAAAGGATATGGTTCCTATATTCTGTATTATAGCACGAAAATAGCGTTACGTTTGAAAATTGGATTAACTTTGGAATGCAAAGTTTTTGCTTTAAGATACGCCGCATGATCATAAGGGAATGATTCAGGCAGTCGTAGATGATTATTCGGCCTCGTTTTATTAAAACAGTCATGAAAATAAGATTAAAAGACTTCCTGCCTAATTTCTGGTGGCTTTAGATCATGGCGATGACCGTCATAGAAGGTATATTTTTCGCCCACATCTATGAATTGCGCCTCCAAACCGGCGTCTGGAACGTGCCTATGCTTTTTTGCTTGCACTTTCGCTCCTTGCCTATGCCGCCGCGTGGACGTATTACATCATACGGGCATACAGAAAGAAGAAACAACACGAGGAAGAACACGGAGAAGACGCGCCTGTTTTCCGCAATATCAACACAAAATGAGAAGCCGTCCGGGACAGCATCGTCCCCGGACGGCCTTTTACATCATAGGAGCGTATATTCGAAATTTTTGAATAGCAGCTGCGACCCGATATCGACGCCTTCCGGCAAAGAGCGCCATTGCCACACGGTTCTCCACGCCCGCCGCCGTGCGCAGGATGGCGTAGTCGCCTTCGATCTCCGTCCGACATAGATAATGTTCATAAAAACGCTCCTTTATTGCAGTTTGATGAGGCTGTAAAGCGACACGGCGTCGTCGGCGTTAAAGTGCTCCTCGCTGGAATAGCCGAATGCCCCGAGTGTGACGAGAATAAACTCGCGCTCTTCTATCGTGCAGTAGCTTGCCAAGCACTGCCCGGCGGGTGTCGTCGTGCCTGTTTACCGCCCATAATAACGGCGCTGTTTGCAAAGCTCCGTCTCCTCCAGCATGGAAAACATGGTGCTATAGAAGGTAATGCCGTCCGGGTGCATGTTGGTGGAGAGGTCGTGTAAAACTTTTTCCCGATAATGCTGCGGAATGTGTCGAAGTCGAGCGCATAGTCGAAAAAGCTTCGCCATATCGGTCGCCGCCGTGCGCATTTTGACGTCGTGCAGCCCGTGGACGTTTGTAAAGTTCGTCGCTTTCATGCCGAGCGTTTCCGCTTTTTCGTTCATCAGCGCGACAAATGCGTCGATAGACCCCGCGCAGGTCAGCGCAACGGCGTTTGCGGCGTCCGCGCCCGAGGGAAGCAGGAGCCCGTGCAGGATATCAATATATGGGACTTCCTCGCCGAGCGTAAACCCAACGACGGAGGCGTTTGCCTCTGTAAGCCCTTCAAGCATTTCCTCGGTGATTGTAATGGTGGATTCCATGTCACGGTGCAGTTCCAGCCCGAGCACCGCCGTCATAATTTTCGTCAGCGAGGCGGGGTAGGTGCTGCGGTCGGCGCCGCGTGAAAAGATTACCTGACCGGAATCACGCTCGAGCAGGATCGCGCAGGTGCTGTGAAGCTCCGTGCTTTCGCTGATGGCCGGCAGCATTTTTCCGTAGGTTTCGACGTAGGCCTCGTCCACCGCGACAATCGGCGGTTTTTCCTCGTCTTCCTCGTCCGAACCCTCCCGGATGAGCTGCTGGGTCTGATCTCGCCCGATCCCCGACTTTTCATTGGCGTAGACGATGGACGCCGCCGCTTCCTGTTCCAGCCGCTTTTGCTCGGCATACTCCGTAAACCATGCGGAAAACGCATAGATGACGAGCGCCAGGAGGAGCGTCGTAGCCACCGTTAAAAGGACTGTACAAACGCGCTGCAGGACGGTATATTGTTTTTTCGTTTGTTCTTATCTGCCATAAAACTCCCTTATAACGCTTACTCGTTTTATCAAAAGCCGTTAAAATAAAAACAACAATACTATTATAGGGCCAAACGGCAAAAAAATCAAGAAGGGCGCCGTTTCTTGAGAGAATCTTAATGATTTTAATCGTATGGTTATAAATCATGGGTGCAAAAATTGCCAAAACCAGTTGTGGGAAGGGGAATCGCACCCATTATGCTGATTTTCACTTGATAATCAGGCGGGATGCCTATATAATAAATACTGGTAAGGTGCTCTCAATAGAGAACAGACGCCGCGGGATGAGACTTTGTAAGTTTTCGTTCTACAAAACCTTGCAATGAACGGGGCTTCCATGCGACGCAAACAGCGCAGCGCTTTATATAATGATACTATGATTGTAGAAGAAGGTCTTGTCCGCTATGGAGAAAAAAATAATGGGTTCCAATTTACGAGCCTTTTCAGGGAAAAATATACTGCTACGCACGAATCTTCTGGTTTGCCTGACGATTATTGTCGGGTTTGTCCTGACGGCTGTCCTCAGCTACCAGACAAGTTATAACGCCTCGCTCGCGAGCATCGAGCAGGTGTCGGCCCTCACTTCGGAAGGCATCTACCATCAGATGGCCATGACGTTCACGAAGCCTGTGAACATATCGCTGACAATGGCAAACGATACGCTTTTGAAGTCTTATCTCGAAGAGGAAAAGGCCCGCTTAGAGGAAGACGCCTATATCGCCGCCATCAGCAGGTATTTAAACGCCTATCAAAAGCAGTACGGTTATGACTCCGTCTTTTGGTCTCGTCGGCTACCGGCCGCTATTATAATTTTAATGGGTTTGACCGGGTTTTAACGCGGGGCAATCCGGAGAACGTCTGGTACTTCTCGCTGCTGGACGCGGATGAAACATATCGCATCGTGGTCGATAACGACGAGGTGGAGGGCGCAGGAAACGCCATTACGGTCTTTAAACTGTAAGATTATGGACGATGCGGGCGCGTGCATGGGGAATTGTCGGCGTCGGGTTGAGCATCAATTACTTTCAAAACCTCCTCGAAAGCTATGAAACGGAATTCGGGGTGCAGATTTATCTCGTGAACCACGACGGCGTGATTGAAATTTCCTCCAGCCATACGGGCTATGAGGACGCCGTGGACCTCTTTGCGCTCAAAGGGTACGGCGAGAATGTGCGGGAGCGGGTGCTCAGCTGGCGGGAGGACGGCGAGGCGTATAAGCAGTGGACGTCCGGCGCGCAGTCCGGAAAAACGGACAGTATGTGGTTTCGCGCTATCTGCCGGAACTCGACTGGCATCTCGTGGTAAACAGGGACACCTCCGCCATGGTGGAGCAGCTGAACCGCCAGCTTGTCCAGACGTTTGTAATTATTTTTGTCATTATCGCGATTATCCTGTTCATCATCACCTATGTCATCCGCAGCTTTAACAGCCGGATCGTGGCGCTGACCCGGTCGATTGAACAGGAGCGCAAAACATTGTTTGAAAAGGCCACGGAACAGCTCTTTGAAAATATTTATGAGCTGGACATCACCCATAACCGTCCGGCCAACCGCGCCACGGAGATGTATTTTTGAAAGCATCGGCGCGCCTCCCGGTACGCCGTTTGACAAGGCGCTCTCCATTGTCGCCGAGAAGCAGATTAAGGAGGAGTTCCGGCAGGGATACCTTGACGCCTTCTCTCCGCAGAACGTCGAGCGCGCTTTCGCGGCAGGCCGCGATTCCCTGCACTACGAATTCATGACAGCGGGGGAGGACGGCGGCTATTACTGGATGCGTATCACGGCCCGGCTGATCAAATGGGCGGGCGACGGCGCCCTGCACATGCTGGTTTACCGGCAGAACATCGACGCGGAGAAACGGCAGGAGCAGCGTATGCGGGAACTGGCGCAGACGGATGAAATGACCGGATTTTTGACCAAAACGGCAACGAGCCAGCGTGTTCACGCGCAGCTTTGGAACGAGCCGGAGCAGATGTATGCGTTTTTCATCTTTGATATTGATAACTTCAAAACGGCGAACGACCAGCACGGCCATGCGTTCGGCGACGCCGTTATTAAAGCCTTTACCGACGTTATCCGCGGCCATTTCCGGCAGGAGGATATTATGGGACGGATTGGCGGGGATGAATTCGCCGTATTTGTGCCGGCGCCGTCGCTGGAATGGGTCGGTGAGACGGCCCGTGTGCTGTCCCGGTCGCTTGCGCGGACATTTGAGAAGGACGGCAGCGTGTGGCACATTTCCGCAAGCATTGGCGTTTCCATCGCGCCGCGGGATGGTACGGATTATGACACGCTTTATCAAAAAAGCGGACGAGGCGCTTTATGAGACGAAAAAGCGCGGAAAAACGGCGTTACCATCTATCGCGGGCTGTAGGCTTTCGCGCAAGGCGCGCGGACTATGCGCCGTCCCCTGTCCATTTAGACCGCGAACCGACAGAAAATGTTCCGAATGCTTGTAAAAAAGACAAAAACCGCATATAATAAAAGCGCGGACAAAGCGGCCCGTAACGAAAACGAAAGATTTGGAGCGGAACATGAGAAAATTGATAGGCGCCATTTTAATGACGGCGATTTTAATTACATGTACGGCACAGGCGGCGGAAAGCGCGCCTGCGAGCGACGTCAGAATCCTTTACGAGGGGCAGGAGGTCGCGTTTGCCCACGGATAGAACCCGTTGACGGCGTCGCGATCGCCGCACTCTCCGACGTGGTGGACACGATCGGCGCGCAGTGCTCGTTTGAGCTTTCGAGCAAGCGCGTGACCCTGCGGTTTGGCAAGCACTGCCTGCGCTTGTCGGTCGGTTCTTCCTTCGCGCACGAAAACGGCGGCGAGCTCACTCTACAAGCGCCGGTGTCCTGCAAAAACGGCACGATTTTGGTCCCGATTGAAGACGTTCTGGCGGCGCTGAACTTGGGGTACTATACGGACGCCGATACGAAAACGGTATTTATCACCCGCGGCGCGGGAGAGGAACCCGTCCCGCAGGATGTGAAGGTCCCGATTCTGATGTACCACGCCGTCAGCGACGATATTTGGGGTACGGCGGATCTGTTTGTCAGCCCGTCCGAACTGGAAAAGCAGCTTACCTATTTGCAGGAAAACGGCTATACGACCATCACGTTTGAGGATTTGCCGCGTATTGATGAGATTGAGAAGCCCATTCTGCTGACGTTTGACGACGGCTATCGCGACAACTATACGGAGCTTTTCCGCTTTTGCAGAAATATGAGGCAAAGGCCACTGTATTTGTAATTACGGACGCGATTGGGAACGACCTTTACCTGACGGCCGACATGATTGCGGAGATGTCCGAGTCCGGGCTGGTTTCCATCCAGAGCCATACCGACACGCACCCGAACCTCAGCTCCCTGAACGAGGGAGGATACGCGCCGCGAGATGGCCGACTCCCAGCTCAAGCTGTTGCGTATCACGGGCAAGCAGCCGTTTGTGCTCTGCTATCCGACAGGGAAGTATTCCGACACCACGCTGAAGGTGATCGGCGATTACTACACCTACGGGCTTAAAATGAACGGCGGCGTGCACAACACGTCGGGCGATGCATACCACGTCAATCGTATCTATATTTCCCGTTATACCGATATCTCCGCCTTTGCCGGCAAGATCAAGGTATAAGCGGTACTAGTACGCGGCCCCTATTGCTGTGCTTCGCTCCCGTGGTAAAACTGTTTTGAAGGATAGTTTCCCCTTGCTATATCATGCATTTTAAACACAGGGATTCACGGCGTTCCGACCGCGAATCCCTGCTTACGGGGGGGAGCCGTTTTGCAAGCCTCGGCTGATCTTGTATAGCTTATATGCATCCGCAAGTAGCGGAGACATGCCGAAACGCTTTCCCCCTCGCACACTGGCGGGATGTTGCTTTGCCGGGCGACGAAAGGGCGTCTTTGCCTGGGCAGTATATTTTGGAAACAGAGAACCGCCTGTCGTATGATAGCAGGCCGTTCCGGTTTTTCCTGGTGCAGGGACAAGAGGTGTGATACTTCTTTTTTGTCAAAATTTTTCGAACAAACGTTCTTGACAAGGATAAAAAAATTTTGTTATGATAGCACCGAACAAAAAGTTCTGTAAGGTGATGGGTGTGGCGAGAGATATCCTTCATATCGACTTTAATAACTTTTATGCCTCGGTGGAGTGCCTGGACCATCCGGAGCTTGACAACGTCCCGGTCGTCGTCGGCGGGAACGAGGAAGCCCGGCATGGGATCGTTCTCTCAAAGAACGAGCTCGCCAAAAAGAAATACGGCGTAAAGACTGGGGAAGTGCTCTGGAAAGTACGCGAACGCTGTCCGGACGTGGTAAATCCTGCGCCCGCATATGGAGCGTTACGCTGCGTATTCGCGTCTCGCGCGCGGCCTGTACGGCGAGTACACCGACCGTATCGAAAATTTTGGACTGGACGAGGCCTGGCTCGACGTCACGGGCTCCGGCACGTTCGGGTCGCCCCGCCGGATCGCGGACGAGCTGCGCGAACGAATCCGGCACGAATTTGGCATTACGGCGTCCGTGGGCGTCAGCTTTAATAAAGTATTCGCCAAGCTTGGCAGCGACCTGAAAAAACCGGACGCCACAACGGAAATTTCCGAGGAGAACTTCCGCGCGCGTATCTGGGGCTTGAATGTGAGCGAACTATTGTACGTGGGCAGGGCGACGCAGCGGAAGTTTGCGCGCGTCGGGATCATTACCATCGGGGACCTTGCGCGCTTTGACCGGAAGCTGATCCAAAACCTGTTCGGCAAGCACGGAACGATGCTGTGGGCGTTTGCAAACGGTCTGGACGTTTCCCCGGTCGCGCTTGCAACGGACGACGGCGTGGTGAAATCTGTGGGGAACTCCACCACCACGCCACGCGACCTGGTCTGCGACGAGGACGTGAAGCTGGTGCTCTACGCCATCGCGGACTCCGTCGCGGGCCGCCTGCGGAAAGGCGGCCTTGCAGGGCGCACCGTTACGGTCAGTATTCGCGACCGAGATCTTTTTACGTTTGAGCGTCAGTGCAAAATAAATCACCCGACACAGTTATCGGGTGAGATTGCGGAAACCGCGCTGTCGTTGTTTCGGCGAAACTATACCTGGATGAAGCCGGTGCGCGCGCTGGGCATCCAGGTGTCCGACTTGACGCAGGACGTAACATGCGAGCAGCTTGATATCTTCGGAGAGGTGTACCGCCGGGTAAAGAAAGGGGACATCGAGCGCGCCGTTGACACAATACGTGGCCGTTACGGGCACGATACGCTGCTGCGCGCCTCCATGATGACCGCGCCCGATCTCACGGGAATCCGGCCGGCGGAGGGCAATTTTATGCACACGTCCGCGATCGTCAGAAATTGATGACGCCGAGGTGCTCCAAAAGGATTTTGGTGCCCATCAGGATCAGGATAATGCCGCCGGCGAGCTCCGCCTTTGCCTTGAACTTCAGGCCGAAGGTGACGCCGATGCGCATTCCGAGGATGGAAAGCACAAACGTGATGACGCCGATGAAGGCGACGGCGGGCACGATATCAACTGAGAGGAACGCAAAACTGATGCCGACAGCCAGCGCGTCGATGCTTGTCGCCACCGCGAGCACGACCATGGAACGGAACGCCAGGGAGTCGGAGCACTCCTCCGGATCGCCGCGCGACTCGCGGATCATGTTGATTCCGATGATGCACAGGAGAATAAACGCGATCCAGTGATCCCATTTTGTCACGAAATCGCTGAGCTGTATGCCGAATATGTACCCCAGAAGCGGCATCCCGGCCTGGAACCCACCGAAAAAAACAGCCCCACGATCAGCGCGTCGCGCCAGCTCCATTCCCGCGCGCAAGGCCTTTACAGACGGCAACGGCAAAAGCATCCATCGAGAGCCCTACCGCGGTCACAAAAAGTTCAGCGATTCCCATATAACACCTCTTTATTTCACGAAAGCATTCTTCTTATTCTATAGCAGCGGACAGGACTTGTCAAGTGCCGTTTCCCCTGTTTTTGAGCCTAGATATACGCCGTTGCGATGTCCTCTATGATCCGGAAGCAGGGGGCAACCGTTTACCGGTCACTGTACCATATAAGAGGCGCAGTCCGAGACGTTCCAGCGCTGATTGTGTGCTGTTAAAAAAGCACAGTCACTTTCTTAATTGCCCGGTCTTTTAAAACAGAGAGCGGAACCCTCGGCTGCCGGATGCAAGAGGGTCACGCGATGAGAACACATTGCTGCATAACATTACAAAAAAGGAGCAAGGATTTATGAATGTCTTACTTACCTCCTGCGGATTGGAAACAGAAACAATCAAACGCGCGTTTCTGGAAAGGCTGCCAAAGCAGCCGCAGGACGTCAGGGCGCTGTTTATTCCGACTGCGGCTAACACGCCGGATGCGATAGAAGTATTGCCCAAATGCTTGAACGATCTGCTGAAATGCGGTGTTCGTCGCGAAAACATGTTGGTTTATGATCTGTATGACGCGCTTGACGGCCCTGCTTATGAAACTTACGACGTGATATATTTATGTGGAGGGACGACAGCTTATTTACTGCGCAGGATTCATGAGAGCGGTTTCCGGGAAGAACTGGAGTCGTTTCTTGCGCATGACGGCGTAGTGCTTGGCGTAAGCGCGGGGAGTCTTATTTTTGCGGGTAACCTGCCCGATAATCTGGGGTTGCTGCCGTGCAGGTTGGACGTCCACTGCGACGACGCGGTTCGCGAAAAAACCGGGACGTTACCCAAAAGACGCCGGACGGCCGATCAAACTGGGTAACCGGCAGGCGATCCTTTTGGAGCGGGAAGCGTTTACTATCATAGAATAAAGAATGGTTTTATCCGGCAGTCAAAATATACAGAAACGCTGGACAAGTGAACCGGAATAATTCTGTCCAGCGGACGCTTCTATCTGTACGGAATTCCTGCTTCCCATACCTCTACATATCATGCAGGCATTGCCGTTTCTTTACCGCGTTCCGGCAAAGAGACGATATGCAAACCCGCTTTGCCGATTCCTCAACGCTTCAATATTTTCGCTCAAAACGCGGCGGCGATTCCACGCGTAAAGCTATAGTAACGAACAAAAAATCAGGGCTCATTTAGAGTCCTGATTTTTTTGCAGGGGTATCCTCGTCCGATTGCAGCTGCTTCAGCATGGCAATGAGCGCCTGCGGTTTTTTCAGCCCGCAGCGCCCCGCGTTTTCTAAAATGCTGAGGCCTTCGTTCGCAATGAGGAAGCCGATCACGGCGTTTTGGCCCATACCGTTCATGCCGATCAGCGTGTCCGCGATGTTCGCGACGCCCGCAATGATAAGGAACAGCACCTTTTTCAAAATCCCGCGGAAACCGATGGCGCTGGAGAGCTCGCGATTGACGACTGCCGCGATCACGCCGCTTACGTAGTCTAAAACGATCATGGCAATGAGCGCGTAAAGCCATTCGTCGGCAGGCCCCAAATGTACACCGCAACGCTGGCGAGCGCGGAACAGAGAAATTTCCATACGGTCGCTAAATTGAATTCCAACATGTCACCTCCCTTGTGGCCGGGGCCGCAGTCCCCGTGTTGACAAAGCTTATCGTAACAGAAACGGCGGGCGTTGTCGTCCCGTCTTTTTCCCGCAGGATTCCAAAGAGAACCGTCCTCCTGTCTGAGGCGGGCCGGACGGCGCGGAAGCGTTCAGGCACCACCACGTGCTTTTTTCAGGAAGTACGCAAAATTTTAAAAGGCCGTTCTCCCTGCCGCTTGTTGACTTGCCCGGGCATTGGGTGTAAAATAACATGATATCTAGTAAAATGGAGTAATTATGTGGACGAGTGAGAACTGGCACGATTACGAACTCTTGGATACTTCCGGCGGCGAACGGCTCGAACGCTGGGGAAATTATATACTGGTGCGGCCCGATCCGCAGGTCATCTGGCCGACGCCGCGCAAAAACCCGGGTTGGCGGAACTTTGACGCGCGCTATATCCGCTCCAACAAAGGCGGCGGACAGTGGGAAAACGTCCGTCTGCCGGACGCCTGGCAGATCCGCTACCGCGAGCTCTGCTTCAACATCAAGCCAATGTCTTTTAAGCACACGGGCGTGTTCCCGGAACAGGCTGCAAACTGGGACTTCGCCGCGTCGCGCATCCGCGCACGCGTGCGGGAAAAACGCCCGGTCCGGGTTCTGAACCTCTTTGCGTACACGGGCGCCGCGACGGTCAACGCGGCGGCGGCCGGCGCGGAGGTCTGCCATGTGGACGCCGCACGCGGCATGGTTGCGTGGGCGCGGGAGAACGCGAAGTCGTCGGGCCTTGAAAACGCGCCGGTGCGCTGGCTTGTGGACGACTGCGCGGCGTTTGTCGCGCGGGAGCTGCGCCGCGGACACCGGTACGACGCGATCATCATGGACCCGCCGTCGTACGGACGCGGGCCGACAGGGCAGGTGTGGAAGATCGAGGACGACCTCTACGGCCTTGTGGAGATGACGCTGAAGCTCCTCTCGGACGACCCCTGTTTCGTGCTGATGAGCTCGTATTCGACGGGGCTGTCGCCGTCCGTGATGGGGTATGTGCTCGCCGCGTGCAATCCGCGCGGGCGCGCTGAGATTGATTGCGAGGAATTGGGACTGCCCGTCTCGTCGACGGGGTATCTGCTCCCGTGTGGAGCGAGCGCGAGGATGATATGGTGACGGAAAAGGATTCGGTACGCACGGAGGGGCTTTGTTATTCCTATAAAAATCAGGACCTGGCCCCGGTCCTCCGCGCTGCGGGGACTCGACATTACGATAAAGCGCGGCGAGTTTGTCGCGGTCGTTGGACACAACGGCTCCGGCAAATCGACGTTTGCGAAACACTTAAACGCAATTTTAACGCCCGATATGGGGCGTGTGCTCGTCTGGGGTATGGACACGCGGGAGGAGGACCTCCTATATGATATACGCCGCAGTACAGGCATGGTATTCCAAAATCCCGATAATCAGATCGTGGCGACGGTGGTTGAGGAGGACGTGGCGTTCGCGCCGGAGAACCTCGGCGTGCCGCCCGCGGAGATCCGCCGCAGGGTGGACGGCGCGCTTGAGGCTGTGGGCATGACGAAGTTTAAGAAGCACGCGACCTACCAGCTCTCGGGCGGACAGAAGCAGCGCGTGGCGATTGCGGGCATCATAGCCATGCGGCCGGACTGCATCGTGCTCGACGAGCCGACGGCGATGCTCGATCCGGTCGGACGTCGTGAGATCATGCGCACGGTGCGCAAATTGAACCGGGAGCTCGGTATTACGGTGGTGCTCATCACGCACCACATGAACGAGGCGGCGGACGCCGACCGCGTGATCGTGATGTCGGACGGACAGGTGTTGATGGACGGCACGCCGCGCGAAGTATTTAACCGCGCGGACGACCTGGTCGCGGCAGGCCTGACCGTACCGCAGTCGGTCGAACTGCTGCGCCTGTTGAAAGCGGCGGGGTCGAGGTCGAAAGCGACGCGCTGACGCCGGAGGAATGCGCGCGCGTGGTGTATGGACTGCTACACAAAGAGTAAGAGGTAGAATACTTTGATCGAAGTCAGAAACCTGAGTTACACATACAGTAAAAATACGCCGTTTGAGCATAAGGCGCTTGATAATATCAGCTTCCAGGCGGAAAACGGCGAGTTTATCGGCGTGATCGGCCATACAGGTTCCGGAAAATCCACGCTGATGCAGCACTTGAACGGCCTTTTGAAGCCGGACGCCGGCACCGTCCTGCTCGACGGACGGGATATCTACGAAAAGGGCGTGAGCCTGCGCGGCGTGCGCGCGCGCGTGGGGCTTGTGTTCCAGTATCCGGAATATCAGCTCTTTGAGGAGACCGTTTACCGGGACATCGCGTTCGGCCCGAAAAACATGGGCCTTTCGGAGGAGGAAATCGCGGAACGCGTCCGCGAGGCCGCGCATTTCGTGGATTTTGACGAGGAAATATTGCAGAAGTCGCCGTTTGAGCTTTCCGGCGGGCAGAAACGCCGCGCGGCGATTGCGGGCGTGCTTGCCATGCAGCCGGACGTCCTGGTGCTGGACGAACCGACGGCGGGCCTGGACCCTTATAGCCGTGAGCGCCTGCTCGCGCAGATCCGGGACTACCACGACCCAAAAACGCGACCATCCTGCTTGTCACACACAGCATGGAGGACATCGCCGCGACGGTCGGCCGCATTATTGTGATGAACGAATCGCGCATCCTGATGGACGGCACGCCGGAGCAGGTGTTCGCGCGCGCGGAGGAGCTTGTCTCAATCGGGCTCGACGTGCCGCAGATTACGCGCGTTTTTATGGAGCTTGAGCGCATGGGCGTCTCGGTCGGCACGTCGATCTACACGGTGAAGTATGCCGCGAAGCGCTTTTGGACCTTCTCAAAAAAGGAGGGCGGCGTATGTTGAGAGACATCACCTTGGGCCAGTCTTCCCGGGCGAGTCGGTGATCCACCGCCTTGACCCCCGTATCAAAATCATTCTAACGTTTTCGTATATCATCCTGCTCTTTGTCGCAAAGGGCGTGATCGGATATGCCGTCATGCTGGCGGTGCTCTGCGCGGTCGTCGCAATTTCCGGGATTCGCGTGCGCGTCGTGCTGCGCAGCATGAAGCCGCTGCTCTTTATCATCGCGTTTACCGCGATTCTAAACATGTTTTACACGCCGGGCGAGGAGCTCTGGCGTTTCTGGATCTTCCGCATCACCCGCGGGGATCGAGACCGCCGTTTTTATGGCGCTGCGTATCGCTATGCTGATCGCCGGCACGTTTGTGCTGCTGACATACACAACGTCGCCCATCATGCTCACGGACGGCATCGAGAGCCTCCTGCGCCCGCTTCAGAAGATTCATCTGCCGGTGCATGAGCTTGCGATGATGATGACCATCGCTCTGCGTTTTATCCCGACCCTCATCGAGGAGACAGACAAGATCATGTCCGCGCAGAAGGCGCGCGGCGCGGACTTTGAGTCCGGTAACTTGTTGCAGCGCGCGCGCTGGTGCCGATTTTGGTGCCGCTCTTTGTCAGCGCGTTTCGCCGCGCCGACGAGCTGGCGGTCGCCATGGAGTGCCGCTGCTACCGCGGCGGTGAGAGCCGCACGCGGCTGAAGGAACTGCGCATGACGCGCCTCGATTACGGCGCGCTGGCCTGTACGGCGCTCGTCGGCGCGGTCATTATTCTATCCCGGGTGTTCCCGCTATGAACATTCGACTAACGCTCAACTATATGGGTACGGCGTACCACGGCTGGCAGCGCCAGCAGAACGCCGTGACGGTCCAGCAGACGCTGGAGGACGCCTTTGCCTCCCTTACGGGGACGCATACGCCGTTTGTCGGCTGCGGCCGTACCGACGCGGGCGTCCATGCGCGCGGCTATGTCGCGAACACCCGCGCCGAAACGGGCATCCCCATGGAAAAACTGCCGCTGGCGCTCAATGCGCGCCTGCCGCGCGATATCTCCGTGTGCGGGGCTGAAGTTGTGCCGGAGGACTTTCACGCTGTCTTTTCCTGCACGGCGAAGGAGTATACGTACACAATTCAAAATGGGCGCGTCCGCGACCGTTTTTAAACGACCGCGCGATGTTTCTTCCCGCGCCGCTTGATGTTGGCAGAATGCGGACCTGCGCGGCGGAGTTTTTGGGCGAACACGACTTTTCCGCCGTGCGTTCGCTGGGCAGCAACGTCTCCACGACGGTGCGCACGGTCTATGCCTGCGAAGTCACCGCGCAGGGCGACCTGATCGCCATCCGCATCAAGGCGAGCGGGTTTCTTTATAATATGGCGCGCGCAATGGCCGGCACGCTCGTTTATGCGGGACTGCATAAGCTGTCGCCCGGCGATATCTCGGACATTTTAAGAAGCGGGGACCGGCGGCTTGCCGGGCCGACGCTGGAGGCCGGCGGGCTTTGCATGACCGGCGTTTGGTACTAGAGGGTCATTATGAAATTTTCTGTCAGGAAAAACTTTATGGAGGGCACGCAGGACGACCGCCGCCTGTATGTCACACGCGCGGCGCAGCGCGTCGTCATCCTGCTGGCGGTGGTGTCTGTGGTGCTGGGCATTTACTATTTCCGCGGCGACATCTCGGCGTGGTTCCGGGAGATACAGGCGCGCCAGCAGACGAACGAGCCCGCCGTTTTGTCGCCATACAGCCGTATTGCGTTTGAGCCGGACAGCGATAACGTCTACGCGCTCTTTGGCGACAGTCTGGCCGTGATCAATAAGGGCAACTTTAAGATTTACAGCGCCGACGGTACGGAGCAGCTCTCCTTACAGCTCAGCTACAGCCGCCCGGCGCTCTGCACGAGCAGGGGAGCAGATCATCGCCTATGACCGCGGCGGCACAAAGCTCACCGTCGCAAGTCAGTCGGCACTGATCGGGACGCTTGAAATCCCCGGCAGCATCATATCGGTCGGCACGAATGCCGGCGGCTATTTTGCCGTTACGCACGAGGACGAACGCTACCGCGCGGTCGTGTCCGTTTACGACGACCGCCAGAATCTGGTCTACCAATGGCAGACTTCGGAGTATTATGTGATGCGCGCCGCGCTCGCGCCGGACGGAAAGTCCATGACGGCGACGGCGTATACGCGGAGCGACGGCAATTTTATTTCCCGGCTCCTCTACTTTGACTTAAACCGCGCCGACTCCTACCGCGCGACGGCGGATATAAACGGCACGATTGTAACAAACACCTATTACATAGCGGACGATACCGTCTGCCTCGTGGGGGACGACCGCGCGGTCGTCACGGATATCGACGGCAACACCCTGTATGAGTATGAATACGGCAACGACATGATTAAAACAGGCGCCGCGGCCGACGAGTACGTGGTGCTGACGATGCTCGACCGCACCTCCGGCCTTGGTGCGAAAATGGTGCTGCTCGCGCCGGACGCACAGGAGGCGCTTGTGGCCAACACGAGCGACGATATCCGCAAAATGGCGGCCTGCGGCAATTATATCGCCGTCCTGTATACGCAGGGCGTGCAGCTCTTTAACGCCGCGCTCGAGCCGCTCAGCGCGGAGGTGGACGTCTCGCAGGTGCGGGATATCCTTGTAAACGGGGACGGAAGAGTGCTGCTGATCTATGCGTCCGACGCGGGGTATATCGACCTGATTTCCGCGTTTGCCGGCAAGGTCACGAGTGGCGGCAATGCGGATAACGGCAATGTGGAATGACTAGGGAGGGCGAATGAATTACGGACTGCTGATTGATATCATCCTGATCGCGGCGTTTTGCGGGTGCGTCTACCTGTGCGCAAGAAGCGGCCTGATCAAAACGGCCGCGACGCTTTTAGCCGTTGTGGTGGCGGTGGGTTCCGCGTATTTTATCACGCAGCGCGTCTCGCCCTACTTCGCGCGCGCGGTGGTGAACCCGCTGATCGAGCGCTCGCTCGAACGCTCCTTTGAAAAACACATGACGGAGGATACGCTCGACGCGCTCGACTCCGCGATGGACACGGTTGACGGCCTGATTGCCAAAGTCCGCGAAAAGTTTTTCTCGGACGGCGAGGCCGTGGAGACGGTGGCCGGCACAGGGGTACGGAAGAGCCGGAAAGCGGACGTTTTTTCAGCGATACCGAGACCGTGGCCCAAAAGATCACGGATATCATAGGCGGCACGCTGACGGCGGTGATCCTCTTCTTCCTGTTCTATGCGCTCATACTGGCGGTTCTGCGCGTGCTGATTGATTCGCTCTCCTTTTTGGGCCGAATGCCGATTATCGGCCCGGTGAATACGCTGCTCGGCTTGGTTGTGGGCGTTTTTGCGGGTTACGCGCTGATCGCGCTCCCTGTCTGGGCGCTGCATGACCTGCTTCCGTCCATTTTGGGCGATATCGACCTGTTGAGCGCCGATACGCTGGCGAAGAGCCGGGTCGTATCGTTTCTTGTTGGGCGGCTTGGCTGAGACGCCTCGCCAGGAGGGACTCTTGCGATTTCTGCACGGCAGTTTTAGAATTTGATTTCGTGGCAACATAGGAGGGAGGCGCGTATGGACAATCCTTTTTACAAATTAGCCCCATTTATCCAGGAATACATTTATAACCACGGCTGGACGCAGCTTCGCGCCGTTCAGGCCGCGGCCTGCTACGCTATTTTTGACACGGACGACCATCTTCTGCTCTCCGCGGGGACAGCCTCCGGCAAGACGGAGGCCGCTTTTTTTCCCCATCCTGTCGCTCTTTGACGAGGACCCGCCCGCGTCGGTGGGCGCGCTTTATATCGGGCCTTTGAAGGCGCTTATCAACGACCAGTTCCTCCGCCTAAACGATCTCTGCGAGGAGGCGGACATCCCTGTCTGGCACTGGCACGGCGACGTGAACCAGTCACACAAGGAAAAGCTGGTGCGCCATCCATCCGGAATTTTGCAAATTACGCCGGAGTCTTTGGAGGCAATGCTGCGTCACCGCCACCAGGACATTGTGCGGCTTTTCGGGGATCTGCGCTTTGTCGTTATCGACGAGGTACACTCCCTGATGCGCGGCGACCGCGGCGCAGGTTTTGTGCCTGCTCGAACGCCTCCAGCGTATGTCGGGCGCCAGCCCGAGAAGGATCGGCCTCTCCGCGACGATTGGCGATCTTGAGAAGGCGGGCGAGTGGCTCGCCTCCGGCACGAAACGAAAGACCCAGACGCCGCATATCGAGGCGAAAGGCACGCGCTGGCGCATCAGTATGGAGCATTTCCCGATGGTGGAGACGACGGGTTTTCGCTATAAACCCACCGTTAAGAAGAACAACCTTGCGCCGAACATGCCGCATACGTCGCCGCCGCAGTATCAGGCCGCGTTTGAGGACCCGGAACCGCCGGCCGACCGCGCGCCGGCGGACGCCGATCCCGGGATCGGCTATATATTCGAGCACACGGCGGGTCATAAGTGCCTTGTGTTTTCCAACAGCCGTGAGGAGTGCGAGGTCGTCACATCCACGCTGCGCCATTACTGCGAGGAACGGGGGGAGGCGGACCGCTTCCTGATCCATCACGGCAACCTCTCCGCTTCCCTGCGCGAAACGGCGGAGGCCGACATGCGCGACGACAGTCTCTGCCTGACGACCTGCACAACGGCGACGCTGGAGCTCGGCATCGACATCGGCCGCCTTGAGCGGGCGTTTCAGATCGACGCGCCCTTTACCGTCAGCTCCTATTTGCAGCGCATGGGACGCACGGGACGGCGCGGTTCGCCGCCTGAAATGTGGTTCGTGATCCGCGAGGAGATGCCGCTTCCAACGGCCCCCTTCCCGCAGCTGATCCCGTGGAAGCTGTTACAGGCGATTTCGCTCGTTCAGATCTATTTGGAGGAGCGCTGGGTCGAGCCGCCGAAGCCGGATCGTCTGCCGTACAGCCTGCTCTATCACCAGACAATGTCGATTCTTGCAACGTCCGGGGAACTGCGCCCGAACGAGCTTGCCGAACGCGTGCTGACGCTCTCGCCCTTCCGCAACGTTCCGACAGAGGACTTCCGCGCGCTTTTGCTGCATCTGCTTGCGCACGACCATATCCAAAAGACCGCCGAGGGCGGCTTGATCGTCGGCTTGGCCGGGGAGCTGCTTGTCAATTCCTATAAGTTCTACGCGGTGTTCAAGGAGGACGAGCTCTTTACCGTGCGCTGCGGCTCGCAGGAGCTTGGCACGATCGTCCAGCCGCCGCCGCTTGGCGAACGCATTGCGCTGGCCGGGCACGTCTGGATCAACATTGAGATCGACTATAAAAAGAAGCTGATTTTCGTCGAGCCCGTCGGCGGCACGGTTCCCGCGTATTTTGGGCTGTGCCCGGGCGATTTGCATACGAAGGTGCTGAAACGCATGGAACGTCTGCTTTACGAGACGGATACGTTTCCGTATCTGCGTCCGGCGGCCCTGCTGCGGCTTGCGGAGGCGCGAGAGCTTGTGAAAAGCGCCGGCGGTCTGCGTCCGCTCATGAACTTGGGCGGCGACATGTGGGCGCTGATGCCGTGGGTCGGGACGTACGCGTTCTTCGCGATCGAACGCTTTCTAAAGATCAAGTGCGCGCAGGAACTGAAGATTTCCGGCCTGGAAAGCGCGCGACCTTACTATATTCAGTTTAAAATGAAGGCGAGCGAGGCGGACTTTTGGGCGGTGACGGCCAAAAACGCCGCCGTCGGCTTCGATCCGCTGGAGCTTGTGTATCCCAAGGAGGTGCCGTACTTTGAAAAGTACGACGAGTACATCCCGGAGGAGCTGGTGCGCAAGGGCTTTGCCTATGATATTCTGGGCGTGGCCGAAATGCGGGAGTATCTTTCAAAGCGCCCGGCGCGGGCTGCTGACTGCAAAAAGTGAGCGTCCGGGCGAATGTTCATGATTTTTCAATTGATTTCACATAAATCCGATGGTATAATTGCGGTAAAAGATTTTAGTTGGTAAATCTGGCTAAAAATTTGAGGAAAATAAGAAATTTCCGTGTTTTTATTTTCATTCCCGCAAAAATTGTTTATGGGAGGAAGAGCGCATGAACACAATAAGCTTTCCCGGGTTGGGTATCTCGGTCAACGTAAAGAGACTGGCGTTCAGCGTTTTCGGGCTGGATATCTATTGGTACGGCATCATTATCGCGGTGGGCTTCCTGCTCGCCGTCATTTACTGCAACTACCGCACGAAGGACTTCGGGATCAAAAAGGACGACCTTTTGGACATGCTGATCTTTACGGTCCCGCTGGCCATCATCGGCGCGCGCGCTTATTATGTGATTTTCATGTACGACGAGTACTATTACGGAAACCCGCAGCTCATGTTCCAGATCTGGGACGGCGGCGTGGCGATCTACGGCGCAATCATTGCCGGCGTTTTGACGGTGCTGGCGTTCTGCCTGATTAAGCGCATCCGTGTCGGCACGATGCTGGATCTGTGTGTGCTGGGCCTTTTGATTGGACAGGCCATTGGGCGCTGGGGCAACTTCGTAAACCAGGAAGCCTACGGCACGACGACGAACCTCCCCTGGGCGATGGTGCTCTCAAACGGCGCGTCGGTGCATCCCTGCTTCCTCTATGAGTCCCTTTGGAACATCGTGGGCTTTGTGATTCTGCATTTTTACTCGAAAAAGCGCCGTTACAGCGGCGAAATATTCCTCATTTATACGGCGTGGTACGGTTTTGGCCGCGGCCTGATCGAGGGTCTGCGTACGGACAGCCTCTACCTCTTCGGCACGGGCCTGCGCGTTTCGCAGTTCTTCGGGTTCTTTACCTGTATTGTCGCGCTCGGCGTGCTCGTGTATCTCTATCTGTTCCGCGAGCAGGACCCAGAGGCGCTGAAAACCCCTATCTGCCCAAGCGTGTGCGTAAGTCAAAAAGGCGGCGCTGAGGAGGACTTTGATGACGGGTACGAGGACGAAGCCGCGCCGGAGTACGTCGGCCTTGCGGACGGCGGCGACGCCGACTATATGAAGGGCGACGGGGTCGCGGATGACGACGACGCCTCCTTCTATGGCGATGAGGCGGACAAAACGCCCGCGTCCGCGGAGGATACGGGCCATGACGCCGCTTCGGCGGACGCGCCCGCGGAAGAAAAAAAGACGAAAAGAAGAAGCAGGAGGGCCGGGAATGAGCGCACAGATATTGGATGGACGCGAAGTATCCCGGCAGGTACGCCGCCGCGTGAAAGCGGAGGTGAAGGCGTTTGTTGAGGCCACGGGCGTGACGCCGTGCCTTGCCGTCGTTATCGTCGGCGAGGACCCCGCTTCGCAGGTCTATGTGAAAAATAAGAAGATCGCGTGTGAGAAATGCGGCATCCTCTCGCGCGAGTACGCCCTGCCGGAAAGCACGACGCAGGACGAGCTGGTCGCGCTGCTGCGGGAACTCAACGCGGACGCCGCGGTCCATGGGATTCTGGTGCAGCATCCGCTGCCCGCGCAGATTGAGGAGTCCTTGATTAACCATACGATCGATCCGATAAAGGACGTTGACGCGTTCCACACGGAAAATGTTGGGAGCCTGTTTGTCGGGGATGCGAAGTTCCTGCCCTGCACGCCGGCAGGCGTGATGGAGCTGCTGGACACTTACGAGATCCCGGTTGCGGGACGCGAATGCGTCGTTGTGGGGCGTTCAAATCTTGTTGGAAAGCCGCAGGCCATGCTCCTGCTGCAGCGCAACGGCACGGTCACCGTCTGCCACTCCCGCACGCGCGACTTGGGCGAGGTGACGCGCCGCGCGGATATCCTGGTAGTTGCCATTGGGAAGCCGCGTTTTGTAACAGCCGATATGGTCAAGGAGGGCGCCGTTGTGATCGACGTCGGCATCAACCGCCTGCCCGAGGGCCTCTGCGGGGACGTTGACTTTGAGCCGGTTGCGGAAAAGGCGTCGTATATCACGCCGGTGCCCGGCGGCGTCGGCCGAATGACGATCGCAATGCTCATGCAGAATACGTTGGCCGCCGCCCGGCTCCAGGTACATCATGAATAGGCACAGCATTGGGGAAAACACGATATGACAAGTAGAATGAATAAGTTGGTAAAGTGTGTTGCAGTTGTCTGCGTGATAGCGGTATGCCTGATGCTGCCCGGCTGTGCCGAGCGTGTGCGGGTCATTAGGACCCGAACGATTTTGACATCGCCTATGATACCTCCCGCCTGATTAAGTTTGAAATCGTGATGGAAGATGATTCCGTGATCGAGGGCGAGCTGTATCCGCTCGTCGCGCCCATCACGGTACGCAACTTTGTAACCCTGGCGGAGAGCGGCTATTATAACGGCACCTCCTTTAACCGCGTTATTTCCGATAAACTGATCCAGTGCTCCGGCACAGGCGGAACGGCGCCTTACAAAATTCGTGGTGAGTTTCAGGATAACGGCTGGAAGAACACCCTCTCGCACCTGCGCGGGACGCTTTCCATGTCGCATGTTGCGGACGAATATGACTCCGCGTACAGCACATTCTTTATCCTGCTTGAGAACCGTACTTATTACGATGGCGAATACGCAGCGTTCGGCAGAATCACGTCCGGCCTGATTAACTGCGACAACATTTCCCGCGTCGAGGTAGACGGGACTACGCCCGTCGAGCCGCAGACGATCCGCGAAATCAATATTTTAGGGAATTGAATGGAGAAAAGAAGCGGAGGCAGAAAGCTTTTCGCTTCTTTTTGTATGCGGGAATGCACACAGGCTTGCCGTGTTCCTTAATAAAATATCAATGGCGCGATAATTGCGTTTTAGACAAGCGCTAGATACAAACGCAAAACGATAAGACGAGCCGCGGCGGGAAAGCTTTTGCAAGAAACCGTATTTCAACGCCCGCAAAGTGCTGTAAGGCTGGTCGTATGAGTTTTAAAATACGGGCGCGCAGGTGGAAGCTTAATAATCCGATAAACGGCGATAAATGCGGAAAAAGGTGTTCGCTGAAAAGCTTTGCGCATCGACGGCAAATAGTGCGTTCTTTGAAGGTTAAAACCCCTCGACCGGCTGGCAGCCTGACGCATTTAACGTTTCCAGAGGGCAGGAGGACTCCATCCCGCGTTTATTCGCACTACAAACGCCGGCGTTTGTGCGTAGTGCGCGCCGCAGGGAAATTTCGCTGCGGCCAGCTGTGAGATGCCGCGGAAGGTTGAAAAGGCAAATTTGGAATTCCGGTGAAATCAGTTGCCAATGTCTGAATTTTTGCTATAATAATATATCCACCAAGTGCATGGGCTGGTTGGATGTGGAAATTACAATTGTATGCCGGTTCGTGAAAAATGCATTTGATAAGCCGTGCAGTCATGCAGGACCTTTCTGTGATTTTTCAGCCTGCTTGTACGTTTTATAGATTGGACATGCCGCGGTCATCTCTTTATTCTATGCGTGATGGGCGGAAAGGACGGTGAGTGATTTTTGGCAGATAAAAAATCAGAAAACTGGGCTGAGCCTGGTTACGACGTCTTTTTTTTATGTATGCTGGTGTTCAGCGCTGTTGGCTTTTTCTTTCATGGAATGATCGTTGGAGTGGCGGAGACCATTGCCGTTTTTGCGCTGTGGCTGCTGTACCGCCGTTCCAGCCGCAGGAAAAAGCGTGAGATCATCAACTATATGGAATCGGTAACGCTGGAGGTCAACTCTGCGGGCAGCCTGGCCGTTGCGGATTTCCCGCTGCCGCTGGCCGTCGTGCATATCGACGACGGCGAAATTATCTGGGGAAACGACCGGTTCAACGACTTGATCGTCAAGTATACGAATATCGAAGATTTGCGCATCACGGAGGCTTTCGACGACTTTCATACTGCGGATCTGCATGAGCTCGCGTCAGGGAAGCGGGCGGAGGCTGTGGTACGATGCGGCGACGCAACATTTCGGATTCACGGAGACGCCTCGCGCACGGCGGGGTATGAAAATATCTGCACGCTCACTTTTATTGATATTTCAGAGGAAGTCTCGCTAAATGAAGAACTGACGCTGATGCGGCCTGTGGTCGCGCTCATTCAGGTAGATAACTACGAGGAGCTCTCCAAGGACCTTTCAAGCTATGAAAGTACGCTGATGCTGGCCAATATCGAGTCTTGTATCACAAAGCTCTGTGAGATGGCGCACGCCATCAGCCTGCGCAACGACGAACGTTATACGCTGGTCTTTGAGGAACGCTACCTGCCGGACTGCGTCAAGTCGCGGTTTGACGTACTGGACGAGGTGCGCAAGATCAAAACGCCGTCCGGCATGTCCGCGACGCTATCTATCGGCATCGGCTGCGAGGGAGAGAGCTATACGGGCAATCTGGCGGCCGCACGCCTTGCCATGGACATGGCGCTTTCCCGCGGCGGGGATCAGGCTGTCATCAAAACCAGCAGACCTATGAGTTTTTCGGCGGCAGTACGCGCGAAATCGAGAAACGCACGAAGGTGCGCTCCCGCGTGATATCAAACGCCGTGGCCGATCTGATCCGCAGTTCGTCTGTCGTGGTCGCGATGGGACATAAGTACTCCGACATGGACAGCCTCGGCTCCTGTGGGCGTTGCGTGTATCTGCCGCAAGCTTGGCATTCCGGTACATATCGTGTACGACCCGCGCACAACCTCTGCGTCCGTGCTATATAGCAAGCTCCGCGAGGTCTCCGAATATCAGGACATCTTTATCAGCGGCGACCATGCCATGGAGCTCATGACTGAGGACGCGCTGCTTGTGGTCACGGACGTCAGCCGTCCCGGCTTTGTCGATGCGCCTCAGGTTTTGCAGGCGGCGCATCGTATTGTGGTGATCGACCACCACAGGCGCGCCTCAGACTTTATCGACCACGCCATGGTCAGCCTGCACGAGCCGTACGCGTCGTCGGCAAGCGAACTGGTCTCCGAGATGATGCAGTATGTCCTGACGCCGAGCAACGTCCTGCGCCAGGAGGCGGAATGTATGCTCGCGGGCATCATGCTCGACACGAAGAACTTTACGATGAAAACCGGCGTCCGTACGTTTGAGGCGGGCCGCGTTCCTGCGCCGGTCCGGCGCGGACACCATTGAGGTCAAGCGTCTCTTCGCGGACAATATGAGCGACTACTTCGACCGCTGCGACATCATTAAAACGGCGGAAGAGTACCGCGCGGGCATCGCGATTGCGTATTCGGAAAAGGAAGTGCCCAAGGCCATCGCCGCGCAGGCCGCGGACGAGCTTCTGTGCATTGAGGGAATCCAAGGCTCCTTCGTCGTCTACCGTTTTGGCGGCTCCACCCATATCAGCGGGCGATCGCTCGGAAAAATCAACGTCCAGATCGTATTGGAGCGTCTGGGCGGCGGCGGCAGTATGATGGAGGCCGGCGCGCAGCCGGGCGACCGTCCGGTGCCGGAAGTAATTGACGAACCAAAGGCGTCCATCAACGCCTATTACAGCATGATCTAACGAAAGGAGAGCGGCTTTGCCGCAGTTAAATTTTATGAAGGTAGTGCTTTTGCAGGATGTACGTGGACAGGGGAAAAAGGGGCAGCTATTGAATGTCTCCGACGGTTATGCCCGGAACTATCTGCTTCCCGCGCAAGCTCGCGGCGGAGGCGACCCGCGATATCCTGAACGCGATGGAACAGCACGACGAGGCGGTGCGCCGCCGTGCGGAGGAGGACCTTGCGCGCGCGTCTGCTTGCCAAGGACCTTGAGGGCATCTCGGTGCGTATCCAGATGAAGGCGGGCGCAAACGGCAAGCTCTATGGCGCCGTAACGGCGCGCGAAATCGCGGAGGCGATGCTTGCGCAGAAAAAATATCGAGTTCGACCATCGCAAAATTGTGCTCGACGAGCCGATTAAGAATTTTGGGAATTATGAGGTCAAGGTAAAGCTTTTCCCGCAGGTGACGGGGAAGTTTTTCCTGACCGTGACGGAATAAAAAGGCGAAAGACCGGAGACAGGGGAGTGACGATTTGTGGATGCATTGAACGCGCGCGCGGTGCCCTCGAGCGCGGAGGCGGAGCAGGCGGTCATCGGCTCGATGCTGATTGACGCCGACTGTATCGCGCTTGTCATCGAGCAGCTCAGGGCGAACGACTTCTATTTCCCGCAAAATCGCGCGATCTTCGAGACGTTCGTTTCCATGTTCCTCTCCGGCGAAACGATCGACCCTGTCACGGTACTTGAAAAGCTCAAGGAAAACGACCTTTTTGATGAAACCGGCGGACGTTCCTATCTCATGCAGCTCATGGATATCACGCCGACCGCCGCGCATGTCGAGGAATATATCCGCATCCTGCGCGACAAGACCCTCCTGCGCGAGACGGCGGAGGCCGCCGGGCGTATTTTGGATTCCGTCTATTCGGGTGAGGGGAGCGCGCGGGAGATCGTCGAAAACGCGGAGCGTCTTTTATACGACGCGCGAGGGGCGCGAGATCAAGGGCCTTTACCACATCAAATCCGTTATTTTTGACGTCTACGAACAGCTTGACGAGCTGGCGCGCAACGCCGGGCAGCTGCCCGGTATCCCGACGGGCGTCGGCGAGCTGGACTCGTTTATCAGCGGCTTAAACCGCTCCGACCTGGTGCTGATGGCCTCGCGTCCCGGCATGGGAAAGACGAGCTTTGCGCTGAATATCGGCCTGCACGCCGCCAAGACGACCAATAAGGCCGTTGTGATCTTCCAGCTCGAGATGTCGCGCGAGCAGCTTGGCCTGCGCCTGATGTCGAGCGAGGCGCTTATCGATTCACGCAAGCTCCGCACCGGCACGCTCAACGACGACGAGTGGGGGACGTCTTGCGCACGCGAGCGAGGTTTTGAGCAAAACCGCGATGTATATCGACGATAACCCCGCCCTGACCGTCGCGGATATGAAGTCGAAATGCCGCAGGCTCGGCAATAACCTGGGCCTTATCGTTATCGACTATTTGCAGCTCATGCAGTCCGGCAAAGGTCGAAAACCGCACGACGGAGGTCAGCGATATCTCCCGTGCGCTGAAGATCATGGCAAAGGAATTAAACGTCCCGGTGCTTTGCTGCGCGCAGCTTTCGCGTGCGGCGGAGCAGCGCGCCGATAAGCGTCCGATGCTCTCCGATCTGCGCGAATCCGGCGCAATTGAGCAGGACGCCGACGTGGTGCTGTTCTTATACCGCGACGACTACTATAACAAAGAGACCGAGGACCCGAATGTCGCCGAGTGCATCATTGCCAAAAACCGCCACGGCGCGACCGGGACCGTGAAATTACACTGGCTTGGCCAGTATACAACGTTTTCTTCAAGGGATACTGTACATGGAGCTGGTTGAGAAAGTTCGGCGGGCGATCCGCGAAGAGGGGATGTTTGAGCGCGGCGCGCATATTTTGTGCGCGGTGTCCGGCGGCGCGGACAGCACGGCGTTGCTGCTGACGTTATGTGAGCTGGCGTCCGCCATGGACCTGACGCTCGAGGCCGCGCACGTCAACCACTGTCTGCGCGGCACGGAGAGCGATTATGACGAGGCGTTTGTCCGCGCGCTCTGCCACCGTTTGACGTTCCGTTTTTTTCGTCAACCGCACGGACGTGGCGGAACGCGCAAAACGCACGGGACAGGGATTGAGGCGTGCGCGCGCGAGGTGCGGTATAGCTTTTTCCGGGGATTTGATGGACGCACGGCATAAAACACCTTGCAACGGCGCATAATGCAAAGGATAATCTTGAAACTGCGCTTTTTAACTTCACGCGCGGCACCGCGGTCGCCGGCGTCGCCGGCATCCCGCCGGTACGCACGATGGGCGACTACACGGTCGTACGGCCGCTGCTCACGGCGTCGCGTGAGGGAGATCGAGGCGTATCTCGCCGCGCGCCACGAGCGTTACGTGACGGACGTTACGAACGAGAGCGACGCTTATACGCGCAACTATATCCGCCTGCACGTCCTGCCGGCGCTTGAAACGCTGAACCCTCGCTTTACGAGACGTCGGCCTGCACGCAGCGCCGTCTGCGTCAGGACGCGACTTCATCGCGCGCGCCGTGGACGACGCCTATGCGGCGTACGTCTCGGACGCTTCGTGCGACGCGCATGCGCTTTCCGCGCTGCATCCCGCGGTGGCGGGCAGGCTTGTCGCGCGCCTTTACCGGGAGCTTGCGCAGGACGGCCCGCAGCTTGGCGCGGTCAACTGTGAGTCCGTGCTCGCGCTGGCCCATTCGATCAGCCCCTCCGCGTGCGCGGTACTGCCCGCGGGCGTTACGGTGCGGCGGGAGTACGGGCGGCTCTGTTTTGAACGGGAGGCCGCACCGCGGCGGCTTTTGTCCAGACGGCTCGAAATCGGAAAAACCATACTTTTTGAGGAAGCCGGTATAGAAATTACCTGCTCTACCGAGCCGAAATTGTCACAGAATTTCAGATTCATTCATAAATTCTACTTTGATTATTCGCGCATCTATGGTATACTTTCCGTTAGAGCGAGGCAGGAGGGGGGACTATATTCATCTCGCCGGTCACGAATACGGAAAGACGCTGAAAAAGGCGATGATAGATGCAAAGATCCGCGCTACAAGCGCGGGCTTGTTCCGGTTATTTGTGATGAACGTGGTATCATTGCGGTGGATGGGCTTGGCGTGGCGCGCCGTGCGGCGGTGACCGCCGAGACCCGCGAACTGCTTATGATACAAATTACAAACGTATATGGAGGAAACATCAATGGTGACGGCGTCCAATGATCTGTGCAAGATCCTCTTGTCGGAGGAAACGCTTGCCGCGCGGGTGGGCGAGCTTGCAGAGAAGATAACCACGGACTATCGGGGCAGGCTCGATGGAAAACCTCTGCTCGTGATCGGTATGTTAAAGGGCTCGTTTATTTTATGTCAGACCTTGTGCGGAATATCGACCTTCACTGTGAAATAGATTTTATGATAGCATCGTCTTATGGCGACGGCACGGAATCCTCCGGCGTCATCACCATCAAGCAGGACGTGAAGGACGTCCGGGGCAGCATGTGCTTGTCGTTGAGGATATTGTGGACAGCGGTTACACCATGAAAAGCGTTCTTGAGCTTTTAAAAAGCGAAATCCGCGAGTCTCGCCCTGTGTTCGCTGCTTGATAAACCGTCCAGGCGGCAAATGCCGGTCGACATTGATTACTGTGGTTTTGAGATACCCGATGAGTTTGTTGTGGGATACGGGCTTGATTATGCCAGCCGTTACCGCAACCTGCCGTACATAGGTGTCCTGAAGCCTGAAATGTATAGCTAAGGAATAGGGCAGTTAAAGGGGTGAGCATTTGAAAAATAAAAGCTTTAGAGGTATAGGGTTTTACGTTATCGTGCTGATTATCCTGATCGGTACGATCGCGGTAATGTATAATTCCGCCGGCAACAGCGGGCCAAAATATGCAGAGGTCTTGGACTTTTTTTCTATAATGAGCAGGTGGACTCGTTCATTCTGGACGGCGACACCTTACAGCTCCAGCTCAAAGACGGCGGATCGTCAACTACCTCCTACCGGACTGGAACCTGTTTTTCAATGACTTAAACGAGTTGATTAAACAGCAAAAGGACGCGGGCGTCCTGACAACATACGACGTCATCGCGGCACGCGAGATCCCCTGGTGGGTCAGCATGATCCCGTATCTTGTAATGATCGTCATTTTTTGGCCTGTTCTGGTATTATATGATCAACCGTTCCGATGGCGGCGCGGGCAAGGCCATGAGCTTCGGCAAGGCGCGCACGCGTCTTGCGTCGGACGAGAAACGCAAAGGTCACGTTCCGCGACGTGGAAGGCGCGGACGAGGAAAAGGCCGAGCTCCAGGAACTCGTGGAGTTTTTGAAAAATCCGCGGAAGTTTTCGGAGATCGGCGCGCGTATTCCGAAGGGCGTGTTGCTCGTCGGCCCTCCCGGCACCGGTAAAACGCTGCTTGCCAAGGCGGTTGCGGGCGAGGCGGACGTCCCGTTCCTCTCGATCTCAGGCTCCGACTTCGTGGAACTGTACGTCGGCGTCGGCGCCTCCCGTGTGCGCGACCTTTTTGACCAGGCGAAGAAGAAACAGCCTGCAATTGTCTTCATTGATGAGATTGACGCGGTTGGCCGTCAGCGCGGCGCGGGTCTCGGCGGCGGCCACGACGAGCGCGAGCAGACGCTAAACCAGCTGCTTGTGGAAATGGACGGCTTTGGCGCGAACGACGGCGTCATCATCATTGCGGCGACGAACCGTCCCGATATCCTGGACCCGGCGCTCCTGCGCCCGGGACGTTTCGACCGTCAGGTCTATGTCGGTCTGCCGGATATCAAGGGGCGCGAGGCGATCCTGCGCCTGCACGCACGCAATAAAAAGCTCGAGCCGGACGTTGATTTCAGCGCGATCGCGCGCACGTCCGCCGGTTTCACGGGCGCGGACTTGGAAAACCTCCTGAACGAGGCGGCCCTCCTTGCCGCGCGCCGCAACCTGACGCGTATCGGCAATCCGGAAATGCAGGAGGCCTTTGTAAAGGTCATCATGGGCCCGGAGAAGAAGAGCCGCGTGATTTCCGAGAAGGACCGCCGCCTGACGGCGTATCACGAGGCGGGCCATGCCGTTGTGAACAAATTCCTGCCGACGCAGGACCCGGTGCATCAGATTTCCATTATCCCGCGCGGCAGGGCCGGCGGTTATAACCTCAACCTTCCGTCCGAGGATAAGAGCTATGCGTCGAAGTCCGAGATGCTCGAGGATATTATCGCGCTGCTGGGCGGCCGTGTCGCTGAAAAGCTGATTCTCAACGACATCTCAACAGGCGCCTCGAACGATATTGAACGCGCGAGTGACATCGTACGCAAGATGATTACCAAGTATGGTATGAGCGACCGTCTCGCCCCGATCACGTATGGTTCGTCGCACGACGAGGTGTTCCTGGGCAAGGACTACACCACGATGCGCAACTATTCGGAGAAGATCGCGGCGGAAATCGACGACGAAATTCAAAATTATATCAACGACGCCTATCATAAGTGCGAGGATATATTGAACCACAACCTGGAGAGTCTCCACGCTGTCGCGGGGTATCTCTTAAAGCACGAATCCATGGACGGCGAGGTGTTCAACCGCATTATGACGGGGGACGACATTGCCGCGATTGAGGCTGACGAGGAAGAAAAGGCGCGCTTGCACGCGGCGGAGGAAGCAAAACGTCGTGCGGAGGATGAACGCCGCCGCGCCGAAGACGAGGCAAAGCGCCGTGCGGAACGTGAACGCAGTGATGAAAACCGCGCCGCGCCGCCTCCTCCTGGATGCCGCCTCTTGAGCGTGACGTTGATGAGAAAAAAGTAAATTGGTTCTTTGGGAGGCCACAGCGTGGCCTTTTTGTAATCTGAAAATGTACTGTGCCGAAATGCTTGAAAAATTGAGTGGAACCCAAAACGAAACGCCTGCTTAAAGAGAAATAATTAAAGCAGAAAAGTGACAATAAAAGTAGGTAAGTGGGCAAAAGGACTGCTAGGGTTGGACGGAGGCGGAGGACAACTTTCTCTGCCACAAATGGACACTAGACGTTGCTGACTGGAAAGCCTTTTAAGCCGAATGAACCGCAGATATGGCTTGCGGGTAGCTATTGATAGCTAGCCGGATGTTTGCCTATGCCAGTATGGGAAAATTTGGCGAAATCTTGTCAGTGTGATACAAAAAAGAGGCGTTTAAATGACCTTTGAAGCCGTAACGGAAGCTGATAAAATGTTCATTCAAAATAGCGGGACGCTTGCTCCTTGTCATGCCAAATTGCTTTCCGGGATGCAGGTTTCTTTGACGTAGGTGTTCTTTTTAAAACGGGTAATTTTCTGTGTTTTCCTATTGTTTTATATAGCAAAATCATAAGAATCGGTTAACTGGAACCGAGGCCGGGACCGATACGTTTATCTAAGCGGTATTCCTTTCCTGTTTAAAGAAACATAAAGTTGACTCGATACCAGTGATAAGCGCGCGAGCGCCATATAATAATGGCATCCGGAAAATCGGATAGCAAGAACGATCAATTATCGTTTGCTAGTAACGCAAGAACCCCCGTACTGGCTTTCAGTACGGGGTTTTATGAAAAACGGCTTACTCTTTTTCAGAGTGGATACCGCCGGTGACAAAAGGCTTAAAAGTCAACCTTTTCGCCGTAATAGATGCAGGTGAAGAGGCGCTCCATCTCAGCAGGCGTAATGGGACGCGGGTTGGAACCAGTGCAGGCGTCGCCGACCGCAAGCTCCGCAATGGAGGAAAGTTTCTCTTTAAACTCCTTCGTCAATTCCGAACTCGCGCAGCGTCTTACGGAATACCGACTTTTCATTAAACGCATTGATCTTGTCGCACAGAGCCTGTGTCAGTTCGGCATTGGTTTTGCCCTCCAGACCGGCATAGCGCGCAATGGTCGCATAACGGGCTTCCGCTTCCTGGTTCTTGGCGTTATACTGGATGACGTAGGGGAGGTAAATGGCGTTTGCGCAGCCGTGCGGGATATGGCCAGTCGAGAATGCGGCGCCGGTCTTATGCGCCATGGAGTGGACAATGCCGAGCAGCGCGTTTGAAACGCCATACCGGCAAGGCACTGTGCGTAGTGCATCTGCTCGCGCGCGTCCGTGTCGCCCTCGTAGGAGGCGGGGAGATACTCGAATACCATCTGGATCGCCTTCAGTGCGAGCGGATCGGTGAACGGGGAATTCAGCGTGGAGACGTAGGCTTCAATGGCATGGGTCAGTGCGTCCATACCAGTGTGGGCGGTAAGCTCTCGGGCATGGTTTCAGCAAGCTCCGGATCAACGATGGCAATATCCGGGGTGATGTTGAAGTCAGCCAGCGGGTACTTGATTCCCTTTGCATAGTCCGTGATAACGGAGAACGCGGTTACCTCCGTCGCGGTGCCGCTGGTGGACGGAATCGCGAGGAAACGCGCCTTGGTGCGAAGCTCCGGGAAGTTGAACGGCGTGATGAGATCCTCAAACGTGGTCTCCGGGTACTCGTAGAACGCCCACATTGCTTTTTGCGGCGTCGATCGGGGAACCGCCGCCCATTGCGACGATCCAGTCCGGCTGGAACTCCCGCATGGCCTCCGCGCCGCGCATGACGGTTTCAACGGAGGGATCGGGCTCAACGTTTTCAAACAGACAGACTTCCATCCCGGCCTTTTCAAGACGCTCGGTCACTTTGTCGAGGAAACCGAAACGCTTCATGGAACCGCCGCCGACCACGACGATCGCGCGCTTTCCTTTAATGGTCTCAAGGACGTCCAGCGTGCCGCGTCCATAATATATGTCTCTCTCGGAAGTGTGAATCTTGCCATAATAAATGCCTCCTATTGTATTGTTATTTGGCTGCAACAAGAGCTTTTCCTCTTGTTCGCCACTATTGTAGCACCAGTACCTTCCTTTGTGAAATGTAAAATGGGTATGTCGGTATATATTTATCGATATCTTGTTAGCGAATATTGAACGGAATGTGAAATCCGTGTGACGGACGCGTCCGTAAGGTTTTCGTAAGCTTTTCTTCAGAAAAATGTTTGGGCGGCGCTTTGAAAAGTATGCTATAATAAAAGAAAAGATCCGGTTGTTTTTCAAAATAGAACATACACGAGGTACTGCATGTACAACATTTTGATCGTTGACGATGAACAGGAAATCGCGGACCTGCTTGCTTTATATTTAAAAAACGAAGGCTATGGCGTATATACGTATTATGACGCGGCGGGCGCATTACAATGCATGAAAGAAAAAATATTGATCTGGCGCTTCTGGACGTCATGCTGCCCGACGGCGACGGATTTTCCTCTGCCGAACGATACGGGAGACGCACAACTATCCCATTATCATGCTGACGGCGCGGGGTGAGGATATTGACAAAATCACGGGGCTCGATCGGCGCGGACGATTATATCACGAAACCCTTTAACCCGCTGGAAGTCGTGGCGCGTGTGAAAGCGCAGCTGCGGCGCTATAAACGCTATAACGATACAGCGCACTCGGACAGTGAAATTTTTGACTACGGCGGTCTGATCGTCAATCAGGCGACACACGAGTGTACGCTTTACGGGGAAAACATCCAGCTGACCCCAACGGAATTCAATATCCTTTGGCTGCTGGCACAGAACCACGGTAAGGTCGTATCTTCCGAGGAGCTCTATGAGGGCGTGTGGGGTGAACGGTACCTGGAGGGCAACAACACAATTATGGTGCACATCCGGCGCCTGCGCGAAAAGCTGCATGAGCCGCTGCGGGATCCAAAAATTATCAAGACTGTTTGGGGGTGTTGGCTATAAAATCGATAAACACAAGTAAAATGTCGTTGACACGCACCATCCTGTTGCGCATGGGCTTCGCGCTTTTGATTTACACAGGGGCGTGCGTTGCCGGCTATTACCTGCTGGACGAGGCGCTGAACGGTGTTTCGCTGGGTTTTTACGCGATACGCTGGACTACCGCGCGTTTTTGTGGGTGAATACCCATCGGACGACCACAACCATTTTTATTTATTTCGTGGGGTTTGTCCTCATTATGTTTGTGACGATCATGCGTATCCTGTCGCACCTGAACACGGTCTCCTCAGCGCTTGACACGGTGATCGACGAGCATATCCCAATCGGCGTGTTCGCAAGCGACCTGGCGCCGATCGAGCTGAAGCTGCGCGACATCAAGTTCCAGGTTTCGAACGAGCGCCTGCTGGCCCGTGAAGCGGAACAGCGGAAAACGACCTCGTTATTTATCTGGCGCACGACCTGAAAACGCCGCTTTCCTCCATTATCGGCTATTTGTCGCTCCTGGATGAATCCCCGGACCTCCCGACGGAGCAGCGCGCACGTTTACGGGAATTGCGCTCGATAAGGCCTACCGGCTGGAGCAGCTCATAAACGAATTTTTCGATATTACCCGCTTCAACCTCCAGTCCATTGAGCTAGAGCGCAGTACGATTGACCTGTCCGTGATGCTGGCACAGATGACGGACGAGTTTTTCCCTATTTTTCGGAAAATTCTCTCGATCGATACGCATATCGCGCCGGGCGTCAAAATCGTTGGAGACGCGGACAAGCCCGCGCGTGTATTTGACAACCTGCTGCGCAACGCGCAGTCAATTACAGCCACCCCGATACAACGATTACAGTCTCCCTGTTCGATAACGGCGCCTCCTGCGCCGCAACGTTTATTAACCACGGTGACGAAATACCACCCGCCAAGCTGGAGCGTATTTTTGAAAAGTTCTTCCGTCTGGACGCGGCGCGCGGTACAAAACGAGGCGGCGCCGGCCTGGGTCTGGCAATCGCGAAGCAGATCATCGACCTGCATGGGGCGCGATTACCCGCGCGCAGCTCGGTAGAATTTACCGAATTCCGCGTGGAGTTGCCGAAGGCGGAGGAAAAGCTTAATGGCACATTAAGGAAATCGTAAGAACTTCCACAGAGAACCTTAAAGCAAACCCGGCGCGCATTGCTGTATAATAAAAGTGCGGCGGGGGAGGCGATTCAGCCCGGCTTCACACGAAAATAATTTTGGTAATCATTCAGGATTAAATATCGTCAAATAGGTAGAGAATAAGCAGAGAATTCTATAGAAGGAAGAAGATGAGAAGATGAGTCATACGTTAAAGCTTTCCAATAAGAGATACCTGAAATTATACAAAAGAAGGATGCGTATGGAAACTATGATCGATGATATGATACCGGAGCCGGCTTCGGAAGAGGCGCTGCCGCGTGTACTGAACAACAGGGAAGACGCAGGCTACGTAATCAATCCGGAAAAGCGGGAGCTGATTACGGTTGGCGGCCGCTACTACCGCCGGATGGCGATCCGCACGCACGTCCTGACCCGGGACGACAATTTGGCCGAAGAGGTGCGGCGGTACGCGGAGCCGCTGCTCTCCTGCCGGGCGATATCCTCTTCATTTCGGAAAAGGCGGTCGCCTGTACCCAGCACCGCGCGATCCCGCTAACGGACATCCATCCGCGTCCGCTGGCCCGGATCCTGTGCAAATTTGTGCATAAAACGCCGTACGGCATTGGGCTCGGCATTCCGGAGACCATGGAAATGGCGCTGCGTGAGTGCGGCACAGCACGAATCCTGTTTGCGGCTATCATCTCCGCGTTTGGAAAGCTGTTCGGACGGCGCGGGTGGTTTTATAAAATTGCGGGTGAGCGCGCTTCCAGCATCGACGGGCCGTGTGACTGTACGATCCCGCCGTATAACCACTATGTAGTCCTGGGGCCTGAAAAGCCGGACGAAACGGCGGCTGACCTCGCGCGTGCGCTTGGGTGCCGTGTGGCGGTCGTGGATATCAACGACCTGGGTGCGGCGATTCTCGGCACCTCGGACCCGGAAATGGATCGGGAGCTTCTCTGCGGAATTTTACAGGATAATCCGCTTGGACAGGAAATCAGTCAACCCCTATGGGGCTCATCCGCGAGCTGTAATCGCGGTTCATATAGATTTTTTGCCCCGGAAGCATAATCCGGGGCAATTTGTTTGTTTTTCCGGGTGTGTCGGGAAATATCGGTAAAATGTAAAAAATGCGGTATTTGTCGAAACAGGTTGCATGAAAGCGCAAAATACGGTAAAATAAATGCATTACTTGCGGCGCCGAGCATTTTAAACGTTAGCCGACGGCCGTTTGAATGGAAGCCGCGTTTGGGAATAACCGTTTACCCGGCGCGCGGCGTCCGAATTTTTACGCGGGGGGTACATATGGCAGTCAACAGGTTTCGCATACATAGATTTGTCTCAATTTTTCTCATTTGCGTCTTGATTATTTCGTGGTCGTCCATGGCGATGGCGTTTGCCGACACGCAGGGACACTGGGCCGAGGAGGCCATCGATAGGTGGAGCAACGAGTACGGCGTCTTCTTGGGAGACGAGGGCCTGTTCCGTCCTAACGCGGACATCACGCGTGCGGAAATGGCCGTTTTGCTTGAACGTATGCTGGGATATCAGGAGCTCTCCGACTTTGCTTTTTTCGGATATCTCCGGCAGTGAGTGGTACGCCGAGGCCATTTCAAAGTTAAACGCCGCGGGCGTTATGCTGGGCGACGGCCTCTCCGCCAATCCCAAGGGGAACATCACGCGCGAGCAGGCCGTGACGATGCTGGCGCGCGCGTTTGAGATTGATACCGGGAACGGCCTCGCGGGTGCGCTGACTTACAACGATCATGAGGAGATTTCCGACTGGGCGCTTGCGTCGATCGGCGCCATGACGGCGCAGGGCTACATACAGGGGAACGAGGGCCGGTTTTCACCGAAGTCGAATTTGACTCGCGCCGAAGCTGTGACGATTTTTGACAACATCATCAGCGGGATCTTTTCACAGGGCGGCGTTTATACGGCCTATCAGAGCGGCAATGTGATCGTCAACGCGGAAACGCCCGTTGTCCTGCGGGATATGACGGTGGACGGCGACCTGTATATCGCGTACAACGTGCAAGTGCCGCTGACGCTTGATAACGTCACGATCCGCGGCGAAATCATCAACCACAGCGGCATCGACCCGATCCGATTCGGCGGGCAGGAAGAGCCGGAAGAGGAAGATCCGGACGACCATTATATCACCTACGGCTCTTATCAGGTTGAAATCCTTGACGACGTGCCGCGCAACCCCTATGACGACGAGCGCTTCTTTACCGGGGAGGACGGGCGCATGTATTACGCGTCCGAGGACTACGAGGTCCTTACCGGTATCGACGTTTCCGCGTGGCAGGAGGACATCGACTGGCAGCTCGTGGCGCAGCAGGGAATTGACTATGTAATGCTCCGCGTGGGCTATCGCGGCTACACCGAGGGCAATATTAAGCCCGACCCGTATTTTCAGCAGAATATTGAGGGCGCGCTGGCCGCGGGGCTTGACGTGGGCGTTTATTTCTTCTCGCAGGCGGTAACGGTCGAGGAGGCGCTTGAAGAGGCCAGATTCGTGCTTGACAGCATTGCGGGTACGATATCAGCTTCCCCGTCGTGTTCGACTGGGAGCCTGTCTCAAGCGATTATGCGCGCACGAACGGCCTGTCTACCGATGTGCTCTGTGACGCGGCGAACGCATTCTGCGCCGCGGTAGAGTCGGCGGGCTATACCCCGATGATCTATTTCAATCTTTTGCGGGCTATATCAAGTACGACCTCTCTCAAATTATGGACTATGATTTCTGGCTTGCCCAGTATTCGGACACGCCGTCTTTTTACTATGACTTCCAAATGTGGCAGTATACTTCAGGCGGCAGCGTCGCGGGGATAGAGGGCGGCGTAGACATGAACATCAGCTTCGTAAATTACGCAAACCGCTGATTTTGTAATTTGATCAGTATTTCATTTTTTAATGATTGGGAAAACAGGGGTGGAAATATACTGGTAATTATAAAACAATTAAAATATTTTTGGATATACAATTTTGTTATTATTTTTCTAATGGCTGCCAAGTACACACTCCCAAAGGGATCTGAGGTGGCGTTGTGGCAATGGACATTTTGGTATTCATTCCCATACTATTTCTTCCCGTTATTTCTGGCCCATTACTAGGCAATTTGATTTCAAAAAGTATCATATCAACATACTTACCTCGATTAAAATGAGTATTGTTATATGGGTAACAACATACTTGACCATGTGCATTTATTATATAGATTGTTTTGTTAGATATGGATTGTTTAGTAAGTATTATAATATACTCGATGTAAGTTTTCTTGTTCCTGCCTGCCTTATGGCTGTCTTATTTGAAATAACTTGCCTGATCAGAATACATTATCAAAAACAGTTGCAAAATCCCGTTAATAGATCTGAACGAAAATAGAACAGGCGCGGCGGCTAATTATTGACCGCCGCGTCTTGCATTGTCGCAGGAGTTACTTTGCGTCCTGTCACGAGGTAGAACGCTATTTTGAAGGGTTTGGTATTTTTTATCTGGTCAGAATCGTGCACGCAAATTCGATTGATACTTTCTTTGCCACGGTTGCGAAGTATGTGGGCCATAAAGAGCGGCGGCCCTGTTAGTGGGAATAGGCAGCGGCACCAGTATGGTGATGTGTTGTACTTTTTGGCTTATCAAAGATCACTTGTAAGTGGTAAATATTCGTAATTACTGCCTGCAATCCTTTGAAAACGCTCGTAAATCAAAAGGCATCCGAGATAATCATAAAATCTAACCCAAAACAGTAATTACTGCCTGTTTTTTGTAATTGACAGATCTCCTACGGCGTGATATGATAACGTCAGTATTCTATGGGAAAGGTTTTGTTCAGAGATGGCGGATAGCGGTAGCCGATCGTGCGATCGGGATACCAAGATAGGATGAATCGGCATAACCCGCGCTCACAGAACGCGGGCTATGCCTTTTACATTTTTTGATTTTCCTCAGGGAAAGGAGTTGGTTTGATGGACAGCGTACCGCGACGAAGGCGGAAGAGAATACGCAGATGGATATGTCCGTATTTTATGTGGACCGCAGGCGGCACACCCGTCCCTCATGCGCTGCAAAGAAGCGCTGAACGCGTATGGCGCGCGGCGGCCCCGTGTTTCCGGTGCTGACCCCTATTGATACGAAACCGGAAACAACATAAAAGAAAGGATTTTATTCATGCAAAGCGATAGTATGATCGTTCTGGTCATGATCGTTCTGGTGATCATGTCCGGATATTTTTCAGCAACTGAAACGGCGTTTTCCTCTTTGAGCCGTTCCCGTATTAAAATTTTGAAGGAGCATGGCAACAAGAAAGCCGCTTTGGTATATAAGCTTTCCGAAAACTATGATAAGCTCCTGTCCACGATCCTCGTCGGTAATAACATTGTCAACATTGCGGCGTCCTCGCTTGCAACGGTATTTTTTATCAAACATTTAGGCAGCGCTTCCGGCCCGACGGTGGCGACAATCGTGACAACTGTCGTCGTGCTGATTTTCGGTGAGATTTCACCGAAGAGCCTGGCGAAGGAAACGCCGGAGCGTTTCGCGATGTTTTCAGCGCCGATTCTCCGTATTCTGCTGATTATCCTCACGCCTGTCAACTACATATTCTCGCTCTGGCGCAAGCTGATGTCGCGCGTGATCAAGGTCAAGGACGACCGGCGCGTGACGGACGAGGAGCTTCTGACGATTGTAGCCGAGGCGGAGCAGGAAGGCGGTATCGACAGCGAGGAAAGCGAGCTGATCCGCAGCGCGATCGAGTTCAACGATCAGGAAGCTGTGGATATCCTGACGCCGCGCGTCAACGTCGTGGCGGTGGAACGGGACATCACGGCCGAGGAGCTTGCAAAGGTGTTCCGAGAAAGTGGTTTGTCCCGCCTGCCGGTTTACGAGGATTCCATTGATAACGTTTTGGGTGTCGTTAACCTGAAGGACTTTTATGCCTGCCGGCGTGACGAACAGTTCAACGTGATGGACATCGTCACAGAGCCTGTCTATGTCTCGGAGGGCATGAAGATCGGTACGCTTTTGAAATTTTTCAAAAGACCAACGCACATTTTGCAATTGTTGCGGATGAATTTGGCGGTATGGTGGGCATTATCACCATGGAAGATATTCTTGAAGAGCCTCGTCGGAGAAATCTGGGATGAGCACGACGAAGTGATCGAGGAGTTTATGAAAGTCGGTGATAATAAGTACCGTGTACTTTGCAGCGCCGATCTCGATAAGCTGTTTGCGTTTTCAGTCTCGACTGCGTGGCGGATTCCGTGACTGTCAGCGGATGGGTTATGGAGGAGCTTGGACGCATTCGGACGAGGGCGATACGTTTACGTATCAGAACCTCGCTGTGGAGGTCACGAAGACCGATCATCACCGCGTTTTGGAAGTCACGGTAACGGTTGACCCCGCGTATTGGGAGCGGGCGGCCGGAGACGATGAGTAATTGAATTTTTTAAAGGACGCCTTTGGAGGTAATACTCCAAAGGCGTCCTTTTTATGAGGCGGAAAAATTTGTTCAAGATAACAGCCTGCCATTGACATTGCCGTTTCCTTCGAGCTACAATTAACCTTATAAGTATTAAGGAGGGAAACCTGATGCCGATTTTTGATTTTACAACAAACCGGGTCTTTGACGACCGCTTCAGCGCATTTGCGCCGCAGGGGCCGCAGCTCAAACCGGGTTCTTCCATGTTCGAACCGGTACCGCTTGACACAGGCGTCCGGGTACGGGAAAACGGCGACGTGGATTTCGGCTTTTACGCACCAAATGCCTCGCGCGTTTGTATTGTCTTTGGAATTCGCGCCAGCCAGCCGCTTGAAATGGAAAAGGATGACGCCGGCGTATGGCGCGCAACGCTTAACTATGACCCACAATTTTGCGGTCCGAAAGCCTTTGAATTTGAGGTAGACGGCGCTCGCGTGCTGAGTTCCTACTGCCCGCAGTACTACAGCCATGGAGCGACCGTTAATTACGTGGAGATCCCGGATGCAAACGCCCCTTTGTTTTGATGCGCGATGTGCCGCATGGCTCCGTGACGTCGGAGTTTTACTGGTCTGATGCGCTCGGTACCTGGCAGAGATGCCTGGTATATACGCCGCCAATGTACCATGAGGGCGGGGAGTACCCGGTTTTATATCTCCAGCACGGCGCCGGCGAGAACGAGACATCCTGGGTATATAACGGCCGTGCCTCCACATTATGGACAACCTGATTGCAGACGGGCTTGCCGTGCCGTTTATCATCGTGATGAATGACGGGATGGTGCGGGCGAAGAACGAAACGAAGATGAACCACGGCTCCGCATTCGCCAGCTCGCTGCTTGATAATTGCATCCCGTTCATTGAGAAGAAATACCGGGTAAAAAGGACAAATGGCACCGCGCCATCGCGGCTTTTCAATGGGCTCCATGCAGGCGAGCGTGATCGGCCTGTCCAACATGGACAAATTTGCGTATATCGGCGTATTCAGCGGTTTCATGCGCCGTTTGGGGCGCGGTGATAACATGGACGCACTGGAAAACAATACGCACATCCAGCTTATGCGCGATAAGGAACGTTTTTTGCGCGAGATCAAGCTGTATTACCGCGCAATGGGCTCAAACGATTACTATTTCCAGTCTTTTGAAAACGATAACGCCATGTGTGCAGAACTGGGCTTTGATCGGTATCAAACGTTGCCAGCCGCATAGTCGAAGGATATCCGCACGACTGGGCAATTCTGCGCATCTTGCTGCATGATTTTGCCCAGCGTATTTTCAGGGACTGAACTGCCACGGCGTTGCAGTAAGGCCTTTAACCTGACCGGGCTAAGACCGCTTTCCCCGTTTGGCAATTAATCTGCTTTGGAGAAGCGGGGCTTACTGGCGAACTGGGAGTCGTAAACAGCGCGCCGCAGCTAAGTCCGGGCGCCCTGGCCATTTTCGTAAGGGATTGTATTGATTTATCACTTTTTCAACTTTAGTTCCAAATAGTTTTACTACCGGTTTTTCTAGTAAGCCAAAGAATACCATGGCCTTTTGTTTTCGATACCGCGTATTGGTTTTAGCATAGCAGTTCTTTCAAGAAAACAACGCCCCTGCATTCTCGCGAGAATGCAGGGGCGTTTTGTAAGCTGAATATTTATTTTTTTAGCCGTTTATCGCTGCGGACGGCCAGATGCGTGCCGACCGATTGAAACACCTGCACCAAGAGGATGAGCAGGATAACCGCAACGATCATGACAAGGTATTTATAGCGGTAGTAGCCGTAGTTGATGGCGATTTTGCCAAGTCCGCCGCCGCCGATGATGCCGCTCATCGCGGAATAACCCAGAATCGTCGTAATGGCGACGGTAGCGTTTGAAATGAGCGACGGAATACTTTCCGGTATCATCACTTTCAAATAACCTGAAAGGGCGTGGCGCCCATGCTCTGCGCGGCCTCAATGACGTTTGGGTTCACCTCGCGCATACTGCCTTCGGCCAGACGCGCGATAAAGGGAACGCCGCGACGACAAGCGGCACAATGGTCGCGTTCGTGCCGACCGTGGTGCCGATGAGCAGACGGCAGAGGGGAAACACCATAATCATCAGAATCAAGAACGGGATGGAGCGCAGCAGGTTGATGATGACGTTCAGCGTTTTTAAGAGCCAGGCGGGAAGGGGACGGACGCCGCCCTTTCACCGACCACGAGCAGGACGCCCAGCGGCAGCCCAATTACGATGGCGAGCGCCGTCGAGAGAACCGTGACGTAAAACGTCTCCCAAATGGCAAACGGCACCTCCGTTTGCAGGACGCTTAGCGCCTGTTCCAGGGATTCCTGGCTGAAAAGCCCTTCAAACATCAGTCGTCCACCTCCTCGGCAATGACGTTTGGAATCGCGCGCAGATAGGCAAGCGCCCGCTTGAGCTGATCCCCTTCACTTGGGATATCCAGCAGCATGTTGCCGTATGCCTGTGCCTCGATGGTGCGCGTAGAGGCGGCGATGATATTGGCAAGCACGCCGATATCGACCGCCATTTTCGCGATGATGGGCGCGCCCGTGACCTGCGCGCCGTTAAAGACGAGCCGCACGCGGCGGCCGTCCGTCTGGCTGAGGAGGGTCTCGTCCACACCGCTGGGAAACACAAGCTTCTTGGCTGCCGCGGACTTCGGGCTGGAAAACACCTCGGATACCGGGCCTTCCTCCGCAACGCTGCCGCCGTCGAGTATCGCCACGTGATTGCAGATATCCTCCACCACGCTCATTTGATGCGTAATGACAACGACGGTAATGCCGAGCTTTTGATTGATCTCCTTAATCAGCGCAAGGATCGAGTGCGTTGTGTTGGGGTCAAGCGCACTCGTAGCCTCATCGCAGAGCAGGACCTTCGGGTTGATCGCAAGCACACGCGCGATCGCGACGCGCTGCTGCTGGCCTCCGGAAAGCTGAGCCGGATAGGCGTTTGCCTTATCCGGCAGCCCCCGAGCTCTAAAAGCTCCAGTGCGCGGCGTCTGGCGTCGGCTTTTTGATACCGGCCAGCTCCATCGGGAAGCAGATGTTTTGCAGGCAGTTGCGCTGCATCAGGAGATTGAACCCCTGGAAAATCATTGTAATGCTGCGGCGTGCCTCGCGGAGCTCGGCAGCGCTCATGACGTCCATTTCTTTCCCGTCAACGATAACCTGCCCGGACGTTGGCCGCTCGAGCATATTGATACACCGCACGAGCGTGCTTTTCCCGGCGCCGCTCATACCGATGATGCCGTAAATATCGCCTTTTTCGATACGCAGCGTGATATCGCGAAGCGCCTCCACGGTACCATCGCTGACCTGGAAGGTCTTTGACAGATGTTTGAGTTCAATCATGCGCGTACGGCTCCCTTATCCTTTTTTATTTGCCGCTGACAGCGTCAAGCGTGGTCTGCTTACCGCCGTAAAGCCCCATCGGCTCAACATGAATCGCGGCAGCGGAAACGATATGCGTGCCGGTTTCCGCATTGAAATCCTCAAGGTAGGGGAGGTGCTGGAAGTAGTTTGCGTCAACCGTGCCGTCGTCAACGATGTTGTTCGGCACGACGTAGTCGTTATATTCCTGAATATCCAGCGTGACGTTGCGTGCCGCGAGGATTTCCTTCGCAACGGCAAGAATCTCGGCGTGCGGCGTGGGGGACGCGGCGACCGTGATCGTCTGGCCCGCCAGCGCGTCGTAGTCCACGGTGGCGTCATAGCCGTCGCCGGGGTTTTCAACGACGCTCACGACGGAACCGCCGTAGGTCTCGGCAATGTAGTCCGCGACCTGCCGGCTCTGCAACGCCGCGACGAGCGCCTTCACCTTATCAGAGGTCTCGTTACCCTCTTTCACAGCGAGGATGTTCGCGTAAGCGGAGGCGGCGCCTTCGATCACGAGCGAATCATCAACAGGGTTCAGATTCGCATTGATCGCGTAGTTTGAATTGATGACCGCGTAATCGACGTCCTTTAAAACGTTCGGAATCTGCGCGGCTTCCGTCTCCACGATCTCGACGTTGTAGGGATTCTCCGCGATGTCGCCCTTTGTCGCGGTGATCCCCGCGCCCTCTTTTAGCTTGATGATACCGTTTGCCTCGAGAAGCAGGAGTGCGCGGGCTTCGTTGGTCGTGTCGTTCGGAACGGCGATCTGGAGCTGTTTTGCGGAATTTGAGCAGCCCGCGAGGGGAGAGGATACCCAGAGCCAATACGGCTGTCAGGATCAGGGATAAAACTTTCTTTTTCATACGATGTACTCCTTTTCATGGTGTTATGTCATTTACAGGAACAAAACAGAAAAACGTTGTTTCAATGGCAATCAACCATCGGCGTTCACATTCGTCCGTTCCTGTAATTGTGCCTCAAAAGAAGGATAAGCAATTTTCGCATAAACGGCACTCCTTTCCATAAAGAAATAAAAAAGCAGGAAGCATGTTAGGCTTCCCGCTGAATTGCATGAAGAAGTGGCCAATCAGGAGCGAAAGGCGCATCATACGAATTCACTTTTATGACAGAAAGCACACATAATAAAACACGACGGCACATGCACATTTCCATCATTGCCATAGTCGAATTTCTCATGTCGCGCTCTCCTTTCCCGAATACTTTTAAAATATGTTCATTATTATACTGTGTAAACCAGAACATGTCAATAAAAATTGCATAAAATTCGCGTTCTTTTTCAAATTGATAATTTTTATCACATCAGGCCTCCCGCTCCCAACGGCTTTTGTAAAGTTTGTTTTACTATTGCCTTTCAAAATCATATAACTGTGTTATGATTTGAACGGAATAGACGCTTGCAATATGGGTTGCGGCGGTGTCTTATTAAGGGGGACATCTTTATGAACCGGCAAACACAGCTTGTTGCAATTGGGGAACTTTTAATCGATTTTACGCCGGCGGCGGGCAGGGAAATCCTCTGTTTGAGCAGAACCCCGGCGGTGCGCCCGCAAACGCCCTGGCGGCATTTACAAAGCTGGGAGGCGAAACCGCCATGATCGGCATGGTGGGGGACGACCTGTTCGGCCGTTATCTGCGCGACGTTTTAAAGAAAACGGGTATTGACGACCGGGGCTTAAAAACGACAAAAGAAGCGGAAACAACGCTTGCGTTCGTCTCAATCGCGCCTGACGGGGAACGGAACTTTGCCTTTTATCGCCGTCCCGGCGCAGATACCAGGCTGCGCTGGGAGGACGTGGATACTTCTCTGATTGAAGCGTGCGGGATGCTGGCCTTCGGCTCCCTTTCGCAGACGACGGAGCCGTCCCGCACCGCGACGCTGAACGCCGTGCGGTTTGCGCGGTCGCTTGGGAAAACCATAGCCTACGATCCAAACTGGCGCCCGACGCTGTGGCAGGATCACGCATTCGGTATTGAAACGATGCGCGCGTCGCTGCGCAATGCGGATATTTTAAAAGTATCGGATGAGGAAGCCGTACTGCTTACAGGTGAGCATGACTGGATAAAAGCGGCCGCGCGGCTTGCGGCGTATGGTCCGCGCGCCGTGTTTATCACGTTGGGGCGGACGGCTGTTACTATCGTCTGGGCGGCGCGGAGGGGTTCGCCGCGGGTTACCGCGTTGATTGTGTGGATACGACAGGCGCGGGCGACGCGTTTTTCGGCGCGGCGCTTTATGTAATCAAAGAGCGCGGCGGACTTGACGCGCTTACTGCAAAGGACGCCGCGTACATCGCGCGTTATGCAAACGCGGCGGGCGCGCTCTGCGCGACGCGCCGAGGCGCGATTCCTGCCATGCCGGGACGGGATGAAATTGAAAAATTGATGGGAGAAACCGTATAACATAATAGATTCTGGCAAATCCTAATGCCGAGGTGAAAACAGTTGAAAAATTATGCGAATGGAGACGGTATCCCGCTTGGCTTTTGGGATGTTGCTTGCGCAAAACGCTGAGGCGATGGATCATTTTAGCACGCTTTCCGATGAACAAAAGCAGTCGATCATTGACGGCGCGGCCAAGGTGAATTCAAAAAGAAATGCGCGAGTATGTAAATCAAATTGGAAACGGCACGTTTTAGCAGAAAGCCCCGCAGTTTCAATTGCTCTGCGGGGCTTTTTTGCCGTTTCATAGTCTTGTGCATAAAAGGCACAGGCGTGCAAAATTTATGTCATTTTAATTGTTGTGAGTCAGTACTCATCGAAAATTTAAAGATATTTACCGAAGTGTTCTCAGCAAACGAGTTTACGTATTTCTTTTTCGAAAGTCACAAAAAGTGTTGACAATTGCTGAATGTTATGCTATAATTTCATTCGTTGATTGAAGAAATTACAGCTTATTGGTTGGAAGTATGAGCGAAACGATTACACCTCCTGCTTCCAATATCCAAAAGTTAATAAATGCTCTTTCCCACATCTGGGGGTATAGCTCAGCTGGGAGAGCGCTTGAATGGCATTCAAGAGGTCAGCGGTTCGATCCCGCTTATCTCCACCATATCAAGGGAAAGAGCGTTTTCCTCGCTTCTGAAAAGAAGCGAGGTTTTTTTGTTTTATGCGGCGATGGTCACAATGTCCAGACCAAGACTAAACTGGTCAAAGTCGATATTGAAATCAATGTGCAGCTTGTAATTCCGGTAGACTTCCATGCGAAGATCAGACAGTCTATAAATATTTTTTGGCCTCTATGCTTGCTATACAGTACATTTCAAACCACGAGAAAATACATCTATTTTGATTCATGGAGCCGTCAAATAATACTGTTAAATTGTTAAGACGTATGAGACTATTACAGCACACTCATATTAGCAGTTCGCCGTGGCGACCTGATTTGAGGCCTTGCAATAAAATGTCTCACGTGCAAAACGAGATAATCCTTGGACCTGTACCGCATATGCCTAATTTGTGTTTCGAGTCTATTCAACTGATCGAATTATTATCCTTACATAGCAAGTTAATTTGGCAATCAGCCAAAAATAGCGGATTTCTCCACATTTTATCTATTATACACAAATTAAGAAATTTAAAACTGTTAAAATAGGCGAAATAAAAATAGTGTATTGCCAAAACCAAGAAATAGGAGTATAATTATTACATTAATCTACAAAATAGTTAAATTATCGTTTTTTGAGGAATGACTATGAAGGTAATTGCTAAAAAAAGTAGAAATATACAAAGCTTACATATATATTCATTTTGATTTCCCAATAATCGTGATGTGTTTGTGTAAACCCGCAGGTTGTGATTTGTCGTCATGCCTGTGGGTCTTTTTTTTAAGAATAAATCGAAATTATAGTATGTATAGATGATGAAGACATAATCAAAATACATTTTTATATATTGATATAATTTCGTATTACAAAAAGCAAATTTGTTCAACAGTAGATGGCATAATATTTGAAGCTTAACCATAGTGTCTTTGAGTAAAGGAGTATTCGCTGATACTCTTTACATATGGACGGCGAACGGCGAATCGCTGCCCGGCATTACGAAAGTAGGAGGAAGGAAACATGAAAAAGCTCAGGAAGGTAAAGACGACGCTGCGGGATTCCATCGAGGCGTATGCTGGTGCTTGTGACTGTGCTCGAATTGCAATTGTAACAGATGTGCTTGTACTTGCTATGATGCATTAAAACTTGCTAATGTTTGGGACTCTGCTGAGAAACATCCAACGGCTCCAAATCAGGAATTCGTTGGCGTAAGCACTTCTCTTTCTAGTGTTCATTATTAATAAGTAATAGCACAGAAAATACGCCCTCTTGAAAATGAACGGTTATTTTTTTCGGTCGCTGTTGAGAGGACGGTGTAAGCCAATCTCTCCTAAATGACGATCATCGGCAGAAGCGTGGCGGATGCACCGCGCTTCTGCCGGAAACACAAAATCCACTCTTCATAGCTCTAAGAAAGAGGTGCCGCATGAAAACGAAACGCATGATCGCTCTAGCACTCGCCGTCCTGATGTTCTTGCTTACCTTTGCCGGGTGTGCGCAGGCCCCTATGACCGTTCAAGGTCCCACGCTCGATAAACTGACGCCAACGGATAAGCTCGTAATATATACTGCTGGAAGCCGTTACCCTTGGATGCAGAGACAGGTCGAGCTGTATGAAAGACTTTACGATGTTGATGTCGAGGTGGTTACGGTAGCGGTAGATGCATATGCAGAACGGGTAACAGGCGACCTGGCGGGCGGTGCCGGTCCGGA
>VOFE01001692.1_pt1:0-30000 | contig 68001 bp, 70 predicted proteins | sample 5384071 | NCBI WGS metagenome assembly VOFE01 (sample SAMN12384724, study PRJNA508395) | human gut metagenome | isolation source: healthy gut D | host: Homo sapiens
ATCGGCTATTTTCTGGCCAAAAAGGGTATGGATACCGTGGAAAAAAAGGCGCTGTATTATGGGCTTCAGGCATTGCTTGAGACAGGCAGCCGGCGATAAAGGGGCAGCACAGGAGGATAGCATAAGATGGTTATCAGACGTTTAAAAATAAAAAATTTCGGGAAGATCCGGGACAAGGATATGGAGCTTTCGCCTGGGATCAACGTACTTTACGGTGAAAATGAGAGTGGAAAAACTACCACACATACATTTATCCGCTCCATGTTTTACGGCGTTCGCAGACTGCGGGGAAAGGCTGCTCTGAACGATACATATACAAAATATGAACCGTGGGAAAATCCGGCAGAATATGGTGGGATCATGTGGTTCACAAGCAAGGGGAAGAAGTATCGTCTAACCAGGAATTTTTATAAAGAAAAGAAGCTGGGAGAGCTTCTCTGTGAAGATGATGGCAGCCTTGTGGATGCCGAACAGGGAGCTCTTGGGACTATTCTGGGAAATGTAAGTGAGGCAGTTTATGATAATACGGTGTCTGTGGCACAGCTGAAAAGCGTTACAGGAAAAGATCTCGTACGTGAACTGCAGAATTACATGGCCAGCTATCAGGGAACCGGTGACAGTTCCATTGACATGGGACGAGCCATGCAGATGCTGAAAATGTCCAGAAAAGGATATCTGACAGAAGCGGCCCGGCGAAAAAAGGAGCTGGAAAAGGAAAAAGAAAAGATTTCCGCAAACATGGAATATATCCGCAGAGAGATCCGTGAACTGGATGAGAAGCGTGATCGGATCATGCAGCAGCAGGACGGGATGAACATAGGGACCAGAGAACGGAGTACAGAGGATCTTCTTGAGCTTCGGATCGATCGTGTAAAAAGAAGGCGGGAGCTGACAGATGCAGTTCTGGCAGTTGTGCTGCTTGGTGGGATTGCCGGTACCGGCTGCCTGGCAGCTTTTTCCGGGCAGGTCATTTTCAGTGTTCTGGCAGGCGTGGCAACTGCGGCGATTTCTGTAGCGGCATTGTTTTTTCGCATACGGCTCAGCAGGGAGCTGAATAAGAGAGAACGTCAGAGAGAGCGCTGGCATTCCAGACATGAGGAGCTGACCTGGAACCGGAACAGTCTGGACAGTGACTACGAAGAGAAGCATACAGCGCTGGAGAACCTGCAGGCAGAGTTGACGGAATGTGAAGAAAATACAGAAGTGATCACTCCGGAGGAAACGGAGATTCAGGCGTTGAATATGGCTATGGAGACGATTGAGGCACTTTCCGGAAACATTACGGATCAGGTAGGGGTCCGTCTGAAAAAACGTACATCTGAGATATTAAGTGAGATCACCGGTGGCAGATACCAGGAGGTTCTGATGGATGAGGCACTGCATATGTCTGTGAACACAGGGGAGCGTATCGTATCCATTGAGAGACTGAGCCGCGGGACACTGGAGCAGATTTATTTTGCCCTCCGTATGGCAGCAGGAGAGCTTTTCTGCAAAGAGGAACCGTTCCCTGTGATCCTGGATGATGTATTTGGCATGTATGATGAAGAACGTCTTGCAGCGGCTCTCAGGTGGCTGCATAAAGAAAACAGACAGGTGATCATAAGTACCTGCCATAAAAGAGAAATGGAAATCCTGGATAAAGAGAGGATTCCCTATCAGAAGCTTCCTATGTGAGCTTTTGCAGGAAGATTTCAGCATAAAGATCAAAAGCAAAGCAGACAGCAGATGCGGATCATGGATATCCGTCTGTTACAGAAATATAAAGCGGCTGCGCTTTCTGAGAAACTGTTATATCGTTCTCAGAAGGTGCAGCCGCTTTGCGTGCGTTATGATTTATTTATTTCTCATGCTGGCTCATGTAATTTGTTACGCAGCGTTTGATTCTGTCTACCGGATTCAGAAGGTGGCTGACAGAGGTATCATGGTTCAGCGTATCAATGATCAGAGCAATATATTTGCTCATATCGCAGCTGATGTAGTATGGCTTCTCAAGAAGCTCCGGTGACTGATAAACCAGGTTAGTAGTAAGGAGCTTGTCGAAGTAGCCCTTCTTGTAAGCATCGTCAAATTTATCAAGACCATCGGTAAAGAATCCGAAGGTAGAGCAGATGTAAACTCTGCCTGCTCCTTTCTCTTTCAGGAGAGACGCGATCTTAATGATCGTATCACCGGAGGAGATCATATCATCGATCAGGATCATATCTTTGCCCTTAAGGTTTGGACCGAGGAATTCGTAAGCTGCGATCGGGTGACGTCCGTTTACATATCTTGAGTAATCCAGACGCTTGTAATACATACCCATATCAACACCAAGGATATTGGCAAGATAGATTGCGCGGTTCATGCTTCCTTCATCAGGGCTGATGATCATGAAATGATCGTTGTCGATGTGAAGTCCTTTTCATTATTAAGAAGAGCTTTGATAAACTGATAGGATGGCTGTACAGTCTCAAATCCATGCAGAGGTGTCGCATTCTGTACACGGGAATCATGTGCATCAAAGGTGATGATATTCTCAACACCCATATCGATCAGCTCATGAAGTGCATTGGCACAGTCAAGAGACTCTCTTCCGACACGTTTGTCCTGGCGACTCTCATAGAGATATGGCATGATCACGTTGACTCTGCGGGCTTTTCCGCCTACAGCGGCGATAACACGCTTCATATCCTGGAAATGATCATCCGGGGACATAAGATTCGTGTAAGGTCCGATCGGATAGGATAAGCTGTAATTTGTCACATCTACCATTACGTAGATATCATCACCGCGGACAGATTCGTTGATGGTGCATTTACCCTCACCGGAGCCGAAACGTGGAGTCTTGGCGTCAATAATGTAAGAATCGCGCTTGTATCCCTCGAATGCAAAGGAGTCCATTCCAGGATACTGTCTTTCGGCACGCCATTTGACCAGCCAGTCATTCACCTTCGCGCCTAATGAGCTGCAGCTCTGAAGGGGAATCAGTCCAAGTCTTCCTACCGGGAGTGTGGAAAAATCTTTTGTATTTACCTGTGCCATTTTAATTTCCTCCTAAAAATATTTTCTGTATACGGATGTCTTTCCCGATCAACGATATCATCTGATAGTTGCTGGCAATTCGGGAAAATGTTCTCTCGGAATAGGTATCCGAGAAATTTTTGAGCGTCAGATTCGTGGAAATGATCGTGGATTTCCTGCGCATGATCCGCTCATTGAGACAAAGAAAAAGTTGTGAAGATACGAAACTGTTGGTAAGCTCCGTTCCCAGGTCATCAATGATCAGAAGATCACAGTCATAGATCAGTTCCTCGTCTGTGCCGGTATCTTTTCGGGAAAAAGAATTCGCAGCCATCATATCAAAAAGATCGTAGGCGGAAAAGTACAGGACACAGTGGGTGGATCTGAGAAGCTCTCGGGCGATGCAGTGTGAAAGAAAGGTTTTTCCCACACCGGTATCACCATATAAAAACAGGTTTTCAAATTTATGGTCGAAGTTCTGCACAAAGCGCTGTGCAGTGTCATAGGCCCGTCTGGCTGTTTCCAGGGCAGACAGTCCCGTGGCTTCGTTTTTTATTGTAGCAGAATAATAGTCAAATGAAAAGCTGTCAAAATTCTCTTTTTCGAGAATTTCATTCAGATTGGACTGTGCATAAAGCAGTTCGATCTCAGCTTTTTTAAAACAGGTGCATTTTCGGCTGCCGATATAGCCGGTATCCTGACAGTCAGGGCAGGTGTAAGGCATCTCAAGATAGTCTCCGGGAAAGCCGTTTGCAACAAGAAGGGTGATCCGTTCATCGGAAAGCTCCTGAATGGCTGCCTTCAGATCCGAAGTTCCCTTTTCTTCTCCGTTTAAAAGGCGACGGACTTTGTCAGCACTTAAAGTTGCCACCTCGTCATCGATCTCTTTCAGACGGGGGATCTTTCCGTAGGCTTTGGCTGTGTGCTCCTCCAGAATACGGTGGTTCTGTGCCTGCCGGCGGCTGTATTCTCTCATTATAGTATCATATTGAAAATTCTGTAAAGGCATAAAGCGCTCCTTCCAGGTTCTGTTACTGATTATTTAAAAGACGTTTCTCATATTCCGCAAAATCATAATCACGCTGGTGGAAATTATTGAAGCGGTTGCTATTCTGAGGCTGAGTCTGGGGCTGCTTCTTCCTGGAAACGGATTTCTCAAGCTGGCGTTTTTTGTGTGCGGCATCCAGAAGCCGGATATCCTCCAGCGTATGTACGTTTTTCTTTTTCCAGCCGGAGAGGATCTTATCTGCATACTGGAAACTGGGCTGTCCGGTGGAAAGGACAGTACGGCTGCAGGCTTCCTGGATCAGCTCCAGATCAAAACCGTAGGTCTTGCGCCAGGTATCAATGTAAGTGATCTCGTTATCAACAGGATTGCGGCCGCTGATCCCCATAGCCTTCAGGATCGTGTAATAATCCTTGGAAAAACGGGAGCTGGCATCCCGGGCCATCTCGACGGTGGTGATGCCGTCTTTTGCCCAGGCGAGTGCAACAGTTTCAATATAACGCATACTCTTGCGGCCTCTGGAAACACAGTATTCCACCAGATATTCGATGAGATCCGCAGACATATGGAGTTCATCATAGAAAAAAAGGATCTTCTGCATTTCTGTAGGCGTCAGTGTTTTGGTCAGATACTGCTCTGTGATATAGAGAAGCTGACTGATCTCTTCGTTTTGCTTAAGTTCTCTGATCCGGTCAGGAGTGAGACTGAGAATGTAATCAGCGGAGCTTGGGACTCCCGGATCCGTGTTCCCGGAAACGGAAGCAGAATTGCCGGAACCGGTGAAAGTATCCACAGAAGCGCTGCTCTCTCTATGACCGGTATCCGCAAAGGGTTCCAGCAAAGTGATCCCGGAAAGCTTCTGATCTGCAGTATAGGTTAATGCGATTAGTTTCTCACCTTCCCAGTATTTCAGCGCACGGGAAATATCTCTTTCCGTGCAGAAAAGGCTGTCTGCCATATGCTCCAGGCTGAAAGAAGAAGGAGCGGCAGATACCATCCGGAGAAGGTAGATATATACCTTTACGAACTCCCCGTTGGCACGAGGCATGAAATTGTCAATAAAGCGATTGGAAAGAATCGTTACCTCCAGTTCAGAGGAATTCTGAAGTGAAATCAGGCTCATGATCAGCAGCTCCCTTTCTAAAATACAGCAGATATTTCAGGTGATATCCCAAAGTCCGCCATGCTAAAAAGGATTATAGCACAACCCTTTTAAAAAGGAATAGCCTGTATTTTCACAGAATTGTCCACAAAAAGCCCATGTGGAAAATGTGGATAGTGTGGAAAATTCGAGGAATAACATTGTCAAAAAATGTCAGAATCGCGAATAACGTTAAGAAACCGTTAAATCTGTCGAACCTGGTGTCGAATTATGTAAAGCAGGTTATGCAAAAAAAATCCACATGCTTTTTGCTGTTAAAAAATGTGCATAAGCATGTGGATAATGTGGATAACTATTTTCCGAGAAGGTGTTCTCCAATATTTACAACGTCTCCGGCGCCCATAGTTATCAACAGGTCACCCTTTGTGCAATTTTTAATAAAAAGTTTTCGATCTCATCAAAAGAAAAATGGGGAAATATTCAGGGGGCCCATTTCCTGGATCTGTTTCTGGAGATCCTGGGAAGAAATACCAAAGATTGTCGGTTTCACGGGCGGCTTAAATATCAGCAAGTACAACATGATCGGCCAGAGTCAGCGCTTTTGCAAATTCCGGAAGAAGAGCTTTGGTACGTGTGTAGGTATGAGGCTGGAATACACACCATACCTTCTGATGCGGATAATTCTTTGCAGCATGAAGGGTTGCCTCGATCTCGGTTGGATGATGAGCGTAATCATCAATGATGGTGATACCGCCGAATCTCACCTTTATACTGGAAACGCCGGTCTGTACCGGTAAAGCGTTCAAAAGACCTTTGACGAACATCATCGGAAAGCCCCCAAGGTTCAGCCAGCGGCAATGGCAGCCAGGGCATTGGATACATTATGGATGCCGGGAACGGAAAGCTGAATTGTCCCGGCAGGAAGTATTGTTTTTAAAAGGCGTAAAGGAAACAAATCCTTTTTCATCATACTGGATCTCAGCTTGCACTGTAATCAAATTCTGCAGAAGAACCGTAAGTGATAACATTGCAGTCCAGTCCTTCATGATCGTTCCTGGTAATCCTTGATCTCCGTTGATGATCAGAGTTCCATCAGAAGGAAGTAAGGCACTGCAAACTGGTGGAACGAACGACGGATATCGTCCAGATCCTTGAAGAAATCAAGATGATCCTCTTCAATATTAAGGATGACACTGATCTTCGGATAAAAATGAAGGAAACTGTTCGTATATTCGCAGGCTTCTGTGATAAAATTCCCGGACTTTCCTACCCGGATATTTCCGCCGATGGTCTTCAGGATGCCGCCTACGGAAATGGTGGGGTCCATATCTGCTGCAAGAAGTACCTGGAGATCATGGAAGTAGTTGTGGTCTTTCCGTGAGTACCGGATACGGCAATCGGATTGTATCGTAATTTTTCATAAGCTGCCCTAAAGCTCCGCACGGGTCAGCATCGGAATCCCTTCTTGCCGACAGCTTCCATCAGTTCCGGGTTACTCTTGTTGATCGCTGCTGTATAAACGACGCAATTAATATCATCTGTAATATTTTCGGCACACTGTCCATAATGAATCACTGCACCTTCAGATTCCAGTTTTCGGGTCAGAGGGATTCTTTTGCATCGGATCCTGATACAGTGAAGCCTTCTTCAAGAAGGATCTCTGCAAGCCCGCTCATGCTGATGCCTCCAATCCCGATGAAATGAATGTGGAGCGGTTTTTGAAAATTGATCTTATACATAGATATTCCCTTCTTTTCATAAACTTAGTAGTATTTTAAAAATTTTGTCAAAGCCAACAGAAACAGATGGTAGTTTTCTTTCAGAAAAAAAAGCGGTTTTTTCCGGAATATAAAAGTAACCAGAAAAAACATCTATATGAAAATACCATAGGAATGATAAAAAATGATAAAGGACCAATATTTTAATATGGAAATTGATAAAAAAAGAAAAAATAAGCTAAAATAATTGTAAAAAATGTTTGCTAGCACAGTAAAGTATGCTATAATAGGTATAACTTACATAGAAATGAGGTGACAGAATGTATAAGAAAGAGATGATTGCCATGTTCTTGCCGGTGGGCAAGGCAGCAGGTTAGGAGTTTTGACAGAAAAGGTCGCAAAGCCGGCTGTCGCTTTTGGCGGTAAATATCGTATCATCGATTTCCCACTGAGTAATTGCATTAATTCGGGAATTGACACTGTGGGAGTGCTGACCCAGTACCAGCCCTCCGCCTGAATACGCATATCGGTATCGGTATCCCGTGGGATCTTGACCGGAATGTAGGAGAAGTATCCATTCTTCCACCGTATGAGAAGAGTACAAGCAGTGAGTGGTACACAGGAACTGCCAATGCAATCTATCAGAATCTGGCCTATATGGAGCAGTATAACCCGGATTATGTACTGATCCTTATCCGGTGACCATATCTATAAGATGGATTACGAAGTGATGCTGGATTTCCACAAGGCGAATCAGGCAGATGTAACAATTGCAGCCATGCCAGTACCAATCGAAGAGGCAAGCCGTTTCGGAATCGTGGTGACGGATAAAGAGAACCGGATCAAAGAGTTTGAGGAAAAGCCGGAGCATCCCAGCAGTAATCTTGCATCCATGGGTATCTACATATTCTCTTGGCCGGTTTTGCGGGAAGCACTGATCAAGCTGAAGGATCAGCCAAACTGCGATTTCGGAAAACATATTATTCCATATTGTCATGAAAAGGGGACAGGCTTTTGCTTATGAGTACAATGGCTACTGGAAGGATGTAGGAACTCTGGTTCTTATTGGGAGGCCAATATGGAGCTGATCGATATTATTCCGGAATTTAATCTCTATGAAGAATTCTGGAAGATCTATACGAACAGTGCGAATATTCCTCCACAGTATATTTGCAGAGAATGCTGTTGTAGACAAATGTATCATTGCAAACGGAACAGAAATCTATGGTGAAATACACAGTTGTGTGGTCGGAGGAAGTGTGACTATTGGAAAGGGAACGGTGATCCGGGATTCGATCATCATGCAGGGTGTTACGATCGGTGAAAACTGCGTGATCGATAAAGCAATCATAGCAGAGGATACGGTGATCGGAGACGAAGTTTCCATTGGAATCGGCAGTGAAGCACCGAATAAACTGAAGCCGAATATTTACAGTGGCGGACTGGCAACGATCGGTGAGAAATCCGTGATACCATCCGGTGTGCAGATCGGAAAAAATACAGCCATCAGCGGTGTTACATCAGCGGAGGATTATGTTGGCGGAGTACTTGAGAGCGGAGAGACATTGATAAAGGCAGGTGACAGAGTATGAGAGCAGTAGGAATTATTCTAGCAGGCGGAAATAGCAGGAAGATGCGGGAGCTGACTTCCAAGCGTGCGGCAGCCGCCATGCCGATTGCAGGCAGTTATCGTGCCATTGATTTTACGCTGAGCAATATGACAAATTCACATATTCAGAAAGTTGCAGTGCTTACTCAGTATAATGCCGATCTCTGAATGAACATCTCAGTTCTTCCAAGTGGTGGGATTTTGGCAGAAAGCAGGGTGGCCTGTATGTATTTACGCCTACGATCACGGACGATAATGGATACTGGTACCGCGGAACAGCAGACGCGATTTACCAGAATCTGGATTTCTTCAGGACATTGTCATGAGCCATACGTGATTATCACTTCAGGGGATGCAGTATATAAGATGGATTATAATAAAGTGCTGGAATATCATATTGCAAAGAAAGCGGATATTACAGTGGTCTGCAAAGAACTTGCACCGGATGAGGATGCGACCCGGTTCGGAACCGTAAAGATGAATGAGGATCCTGCAGGATCGAAGAATTTGAGGAAAAACCGGTGAGTTGCAAGATCACAGACTATCTCAACCGGGATTTATGTGATTCGCAGAAGACTGCTGATCGATCTTGTAGAACAATGTGCGGAAGAAGAGAGACATGATTTTGTAACAGATATCCTGATTCGTTACAGGAATGTAAAGAAGATTTATGGTTATAAAATGGGAACTTACTGGAGTAATATCTCTACAGCAGAGGCATATTATAAGACAAATATGGACTTCCTGAAGCCAGAGATAAGAAAGTATTTCTTCAAAAGGATTACCGGCAGTGTTTATTCAAAAGTGAGCGATCAGCCGCCGGCAAAATATAATCCGGGTGCTGTGGTAAAGAACAGCCTGGTCGGAAGTGGAAGTATTATTAATGGCACAGTAGAAAACTCCGTTATTTCAAGAAAGTATTTGTGGGAAATAATTGTGTGATCAAAAGAGCAGGGATACGATCCGTGCAAATACAAGGCACGTCGGGAAAACGGGGTCAAAGTTGTCGTAGAAAAGAATGAGAGATATGCATTATGTTCAAAAACCCAGAAAAGTGGTGTTTATTGAGAAAATAATGAAAGAGAATGGGGGAACTATGCAGATTACAGATGTACGTGTCAGGCGGAGAAACAGGCCGCTGAGGAGGGTCTTGCGCAGGTACAGAGTAACATCGGCACACTGGAGAGCAAGAAGCAGGAGCTGGAGAGCTATCTGGCTGATTTAAACGCACAGTATGAGGATCTTACCAACAGCATTTCTGAGCTTAGTATCCAGGCTGCTGAGAAGGAAGATGAATTAAATAAAGTAAAAAAAGAACTGAAAAAAGCAAAGAAAGCTTCTGCAGATCAGTATGAATCCATGAAGCTTCGAATCGCATATATGTATGAAAATGCCGGAACTTCCGCACTGGAGACACTGCTTTCTTCCGAAAGCCTTGCAGAATTTCTCAATCGCGCGGAGAATGCGATCCAGATTTCTACATACGACAGAGACATGCTGGATAAATATGTGAGTCTTCAGAAGAATATCCAGGAGAATGAGAAAAAGGTTGAGACGGAGTCCGCAGAGATCGATGATCTGATGACGGAGCGTGCAGCTAAACAGCAGGAAGTGCAGTCCATGGCTTCCAGCACAAGCGATGATATTAACTCTTATGTAAACCAGATCAGCGCCAGCCAGGAAGAGGCTCAGCAGCTGATGGCAGATATCAGTAATGCAGACAGCAGTATTACCGCGCTCTGGTACAGCAGGCAGAGGCGGAGAAGGCTGCAGAAGAGAAAGCTAAGGCTGAAGCGGCAGCAGAGGCTGAGAGACAAGCAGCAGAAGCGGCAGCCCAAGAAGAAGCCGATCAGGATAACGAGGACAGTGAAGAGGCTGATTCTGACGATGATTACGGCTATGATCCGGAGGAGGATACAACCGAGTCTTCCAGTAGCTCTACAAGTACAGACATTGTTGTAGAGGAGGAAGAGGAAGCGGATGATGTACAGTCCGGAAGTTCCGAAGATGTTTCCGAGGACAGCTCCCAGGAGGAGGTTTCTGAGGAGGTTTCCAATGATGATACAGCTTCCGAGGAGACGGAAGATGCCTCTGCGGATACGTCCGATTCCGGTTCTTCCAGTCAGGGAACATATCTTGGAAACTTTACACTGACTGCATACTGCAACTGTGCACAGTGCTGCGGTACAGCCGGCAATCTTACAGCCAGCGGAACAGTTCCGACAGCAGGACGTACCGTTGCTATGGCAGGTGTTCCGTTTGGGACCAAGCTTCTGATCAATGGCACTGTTTATACGGTAGAGGATCTGGGAACTCCTTACGGACATGTGGATATCTATTGTGGAAGCCATTCTGAGGCATTAAGCTTCGGACTTCAGTCTGCAGATGTATATCAGGTGGGCTGATCTGGGAAAATCCAGAGGAGAATATTTAAGAGAAATACAGCGCTGCAGGATCGTATGCTGATCCTTGCAGCGCTGCTTTTGTATGCATGACGCAGATATGTGTTTCGTGAAGTGTAGTGTGTGGAAATTCACAAATTTCCTGCAATCCGGAGATTTTACAGATACGGCATACCCGGGATCTCCGGATAGGTTCCCATACCGATGAGAAGCTCAAGGCCTGTCTGACGGCCTTCCAGTACAGCAGCTTTTACAGCACTGGCATCACCGGAGATGGCGATGATCACTTCATTGGAATGACTGGTACCGATATTCGGAGTCATATATTGTGTAATGGATACTGCTGCGGATTTCACGGCATTATCTGCCATCACAAGACCGATAGCAGCCGGAGAACCTGCCATGAAACCAAATGCTTCACCCAGAGGTGTGCCGAAGGCTTTATGGATAGCAGGACCTGCACTTGCGGAAAAAGCAAACTCCAGGTGGCCGGATTCGCTGATGTAGACCTCACCTGCATATTTGTTAGTCAGTTCCAGAGCCAGAGAAATGGCGTGACGCACGTCGGATACATCATTTCCGCCAAGGACGATATAGTTTCCGTGACCGCCCCAGCCCTTGGTGTCTCTTGGAAGTTCAATGGAAAGGACTTCTGTATTTGTGGCTTTTACTGCATCGTCAATAGCTGTGATCTGGCCGGCAGCGCCTGTTCGGGAACTGAAAAGCCCCAGACAGTGGTATTGGGTACCTACGTTCATCTTTTTAAGCAGAGAATCATCAACTCCGGAGATCACGAGTCCGATTGTGTCAAGGACTGCGGTCCCTACAAATTCAGTCCGTGTGCAGTTGGTGCTGATGTTATGAATATCGTGTATATCCATATGGAAAAATCCCCCTTTTTGCTGAAAACTCATTGGTTTCAGTATAGCATCAGAGAGGGGAATTTGAAAGTGAAAATTGACAATATCATTTGTAAAAGGCAGGTTTACATAGTAGTAAACGGCATTGTAAAATGTAAACTTAAAAAATAAAATTAAGTTGACATTCAAATCCTGCTGTGTTAAATTGTTAACAGCGAAAGAGCGGATATCATTTATAAAGGACAGGAATGATCTTCCGACAGGAAAAGCAGAAAAGGAAAGAAAGGATACAGATTATTATGACAACAGTGGCAGCAGGCAGAAGCAAGACGTATGATCTTGTTTACATTGCAGTTTTTGCAGTAGTGATGGCAGTTTGCTCATGGATTTCCATTCCGGCACAGGTACCGTTTACTCTGCAGACATTTGGAGTATTTATGGCAGTTGGTGTACTTGGAGGAAAAAGAGGAACTCTGGCAGTTCTGGTTTACGTTCTTCTTGGAGCAGTAGGAGTTCCGGTTTTTGCAGGATTTTCCGGAGGCATTGGAGCTCTTCTCGGAAATGCAGGTGGATATATCATTGGATTTATCTTTTCCGCACTTGTTATGTGGGCAATTGAGCACATTTTTGGCAGAAAGCCGGTTGTTCAGATCATTTCCATGATCGTTGGACTGATCGTATGCTATGCCTTTGGAACCGCATGGTTTATGTTTGCCTACACAAGAAGCACAGGTCCGGTAGGCCTTATGGCAGTTCTTGGCTGGTGTGTGTTCCCGTTTATCATTCCGGATCTTATCAAGATCGCACTGGCTTATGTTTTATCAGGAAAGGTACGTAAATATGCAAGATAAAAGCAGTGCTGCGGCATATGCTTTGATGAGGGCACAGAGGAAATAGTCATTCCTCTGCGCCTCATCATGGTATGTGCCTGGCGTATTTTAAGGGGAAGGCTACAGTAACGGTTTTACTGCACATATGGCCGAGATGCTGAAGATTTTTCTGGAGGGAAAGAAAATAAGGCTTCATGTGGATACGGATGAGATCTGCTCTGCCTGTCCGAATAATCTGGGTGGACATTGCGAAGCCGGAGATAAAGTGGCAGAGTATGACAATGCCGTGCTGGAAAAATGTGGACTGAAGGCCGGACAGACATTGCACTTCAGCGAATTTACAAAAAAAGTCCAGGAAAAAATCCTTGCGGCAGATAAACGTAAGGAAATCTGTGGAAACTGCCAGTGGAACAGCATCTGCGAAGAACAGAAGAGCCGCTGGGCATAAAAGAAAGCAAAAATATAGAAATATAAAAAAGTATATGATCTGAGAATGCCGGAGGAAATGGCAATGGCTGTTGCATTTCCTGAAATGATGTCTTGGAATATATACTTTTTTTGTTTGAAATATTAGATAATAATATAAATATTTTGAAAACAATTTTTAGTTGAGAAAAAAACAACAATAACCGCGAGGCTTTTTTGCCAGATATGTATAGACAAATAATTTAAGCATTGATAAAATGACGATATGTTAGTTTAGACAAACTAAAGCGTGCTTGACAGAGCACTTCTGCAGAAACTGACATATGTTGAATATTCTGCAGAAGAAATTTCAATTAACCAGAGCAGCTGTAAGGTCATGATCTGGTATAAAGTCGTGTAATATAAAAGACAAAGAGGAGGACAGGTATGCATAAGTGGAAGCTTTTTAAGAAGTCAGCTGCACTCGTTCTGAGCTCAGCGGTGATCGCGTCAGGAGTGCCGGTAACGGCAATGGCGTCTGAGGCGGAAGTTTTTAGTGACGTGTCAGAAGAAACACAAGGAGATACAGCACAGGAAGAAGGAGAGAGCGAGGATCGGGAGTCTGTTTCCCAGGACCAGCCGGAAGTTGGTGAAGCTGATATCCAGTCGGAAGAGCCGGAAGAAAGTGATGCAGAAGCTATTCAGGAAGAAGCAGCAGAAATTTCAGCAGAAGAGATTCAACAGGAAGAGGAGTCGCAGATCCAGGATGATACAGAAGAGGTATTCGGTGATGGAGAAGCATTTATGGCAGAAGCAGGCGAGGTTCTTCAGGATGCTTCTGAGATCACTGTTGCAGGAGTGAAATATCTCTGGTCCATGCAGCCGGCAGAGGGATATACACAGATAGGAACAACAGGCGTTTATGTAAAAGTGGCAGATGGACAGACCGCTCTGAACGGAAAACTGTACGGAACGACAACTTTAAGTTATTCGGAATTTTATGCCGGGGATACCACTCAGGAGAGCTATGACGCTATCACTTCGGCAACAACGAGTAAAAATCAGATTTTTGTTAATGAGGACAGCACAGAGGGGACCTCTTCCGGATATCAGATCCAAGGTGTGAAGAATGTAAGTGTTGCAGTGGACGCGGAAACCTATGTAGATGCACAGGCGCTGAAAGCTGCTTCCAAGCTTCCGAGAGAGGGTGTCTATACAGAGGCAGCAGATATTACATTGAATGAAGCGCCGTCACAGGAAACAGGACAGTATAAAACACTGAATACAGACGGAACATACAGTGCAACAAAATTCGATGTAAAAGCAACAGTCACAGATGCATCTGCCCAGATCCAGGCACCATCGATCTGGGGCGATTACATGCTGGTGGTAAAAGAAGCCAGCACAAAATATCTCCGCAATTCCAGGCAGGGTGATTTTGCCGTAGGTGGAAATACACTGGGAGTAATCCTTGAAACTGCCAGTGGTAAGAAGGTAGGACTTCGTCATACCTATGAAATCTGGGTACAGCCTTACGAACTTGCGTTTTCAGCAGGATCCGGGCTTATCGGGGAAAAAATATCAAAGGTGACTTATATTACTCCGGACGGTTCCTATGTATATGAGTTCGGAGACAAAGCTCCTCTTGTGAAAAAACAGCCTGAAGCAGGAATGAAAGTACAGGCGGCTTTTGTAAAAGAAAATACAACCCAGGTTAAAGTTGATGACCTTGACAAATATGAAAACCCTAAGGTTTCCGTATACTATACAACAGGAAGTGGTCATGGTAAAAAAACAACATATGTTGTAGATCATGCAGTGGCAGAGAACGGGGTGGTAACCTTTGACAGCAGTGTAGCCAGGGCCGGGGATGAGATCTATACGGTTATGATCTCAAGCGACAATTATGTGGATATGACAAAAAATATCACACTGACAGGCCAGCCGATCACGGTTTCCAATGTTTCCTATTACTGGGTAAAGGGAGCGTTGGATGGATATACACAGATTCCGGGAACAGATATTTATTATAAGGTGGCAAATGGACATCAGGCACTGACAGGAACACTTTACGGTACGGCATCTCTGTCATACGAGGAATTTTATGCGGGAGATGCAACGAGCCGCAAGTATGATTCCGTTACATCTGCCACAACCAGAAAAAGTACTGTTTTCGGAAATGCAGATGTTCAGAATCTGACAGAAAATGGCTATGAGATCGCAGGAGTAAAAAAGGTTAATGTAGCTACAGATGCAAAAACGTATGTAGAGGCGCAGATCCTTTCAGAAGCGGGAGAACTTCCGGAAAGCGGAGTATATACAGAAGCAGCAGGGATCACCCTGGGACGTACTCCGACGGTAGAGCCTGGGCAGTATAAAACACTGAATACAGATGGAACATACAGTGCTACAAAATTTAATGTAAAAGCAACTGTGACAGATGCGGAGGCAACACTCAAAACATCTTCTCGCTGGGGAGATTATGAGATTGATGTAAAAGAAACCAGCACAAAATATCTCCGCAATACAAAGAGTGATTCCGATTTTGCAGTTAACTCCGGGATTCAGGGAATGATCCTGGAAACAACAGACGGCGGAAAATATGGCATGCGTCATATGAACGAGATGTGGCTGAAGGTGTATAAGGTTGCCTTTGCAAAAGATACAGGTCTTGAGGGAAAAACCGTAAACAAGATCACGTACATTATGGCAGACGGCGCGTATGTATATGAATTTGCAGATGGTATTTATGTTAAACCGCAGGCAACAGAAGAGATGGCTGTTTCTCCGGAATTTACGGACAGCACCCATGTTAAGCTTGCAAATCTTGATAAATACAAAAATCCGAAGGTATCTGTTTTCTATACAACAGGTGTCGGACATGCTTCAGAGACAACATATCTTGTACAGGATGCAGTAACTACAGATGGAGTGGTTGCTCTGGATTCCACTGTAGCGAGACCGGAAAATGAAACCTATACAGTAAGAGTTTCCAGTGATGGTCATGCAGATGTTTCTGTTCAGCTGGTGTATGGAACGATTGCTTTTAAAGAAAATTCAGGAGTTCTTTATATCGGAAGCTCCAGACAGCTTGAAGCAACAGGCGAGAATTGCAAGGATGTAACATACGCTTCCGATAATGAAACGGTTGCATCTGTGGACGAGAACGGAAAAGTAACTGCGAAAGCAGCAGGAACAGCCGTGATCACAGCAACATCTGCAGCAGGAAAAACTGCACAGTACAAGCTTACTGTAAAAACGCCATCTGTAAAACTGAATGCATCAGCGAAGACGCTTTATGTAAAAGGATCTCCAGCTACAGTGACGCTGAAAGCAACGACCGCAGGTGTTACCGGAAAAGTAACCTATACAAGCAGTAAACCATCTGTTGCAGCTGTAGCCGCAAATGGAAAGGTAACTGCAAAGGCGGCAGGTACAGCTGTGATCACAGCGAAATGCGGAAATTATAAAGCAACCTGCAAGATCACAGTCAAGAAGCCGGCTGTAAAAGCTTCGGCTTCAGCGAAAACTGTATTTGTGGGTGGAACAAGCCAGATCAAAGTGGAAAAAACAGGCGTTAGCGGAAAAGTTACTTATACAAGCAGTAATAAATCCGTTGCAGTGGTAAGCGCAGGCGGAAAAGTAACAGCAAAAAAAGCAGGAACAGCTACAATTACAGTAAAATGCGGAAGCTACAAAGCAACCTGCAGGATCACAGTAAAAAAAGGTAGCCTGAAGATCACATCCAAAACAGCTGTAAGTGTAAAAGCAAAGAAAACAACAGCCATCAAGGCAGTTGCTACTTCAAAGGCAAAGATCACCTACAGAAGCAGCAATACAAAAGTTGCTACTGTAAGCAGCAAAGGTGTTGTTAAAGGTGTGAAAAAAGGAAAAGCTGTTATCTATGTAAGCAGCAACGGAATCACAAAAAAGGTAACAGTTACAGTGAAATAAGCATATATTTCACCTGAATATATTTGATATGTTATAAAGAACCTTTCCCAAAACTGCTTCGGGTCTGCGAAAATGCATGCCCGAAGCAGGAAAAAAGAAAAAATTCGATTTTTTTGAAAAATTTTAATTTTTTCTATTGACAAAGTACAGAAACTCTAATATAATAGCTCTTGCAGTTGAGCAACACACAAACAACTGAAACAGAATAACGAAGCGTGGCTCAGTTTGGTAGAGCGCTGCGTTCGGGACGCAGAGGTCGCAGGTTCAAATCCTGTCGCTTCGACTAAAGCTTTGAGAATCCCTTGGTTGAGGGATTCTTTTTTTGTTTGTGAAAAATAAGAGAACGTAAGTTTGTGTTCCCTTGTGTTACCTCAATGAGAAAAGAAAGGAGAAAGCCTTTGGTGAATGTCCCGAGCATGGACCACCAGGGGTTTTTTTATATTTACAGATGAAAATATTCTTGAATGCTTTAAATAGCAGTGCTATAATACAGATATAAAGAACAACCGCCCACAAGGGGTTGACCTTATAAGAGAAGATTAGAAAATCCCACCCTGTACTCGGCCAAAGTTTTGGGGTGGTTTTTCTATGTAAAGAATTACTTACAAAACGTTAATACGAACGTAAGCAATGCTAGAATGAACATGCCAAAAGCCATAAGATCTTTGAAGTCAAAATAATTGTTGTTCATCAGCACCACCTCCATCCTTTTGGGACTAGAGGTCAGCCACCCTGTAACACGATTGTTCCCGTACAGTGTAGCATATACGGAAAACCCTGACAAGCGCAAAATGTTCTAAGATAGTAATGCTTTTTTGTCAAATGCGCAAATTATCTGTACGTCTTAATTCTTCACCTGTCTGTTAATATTCTGTTTCGGTGTACTGATTCGGGTATAGCCGTATTCTTTCGACTAACAGCTTGAGAATCCCTTGGTTGAGGGGTTCTTTTTTATGTTTGTACATCCTGGAGCTTTTTTCAGTTGATGGAATGATTTCTCTCGATCTTCATATATATTAACGAAACCGAAATACCGGAGGGACGTGCGTTGGCTGGATATCAGCGTTTTGTTGCGTATGTGTACGAGTATCGGAAAGGAAAAAAAGATAGTAGCAGCGGTTATGTGAGGGTGGAGGCCAGAGATAGGAAATGCCGTGTGGAGGTTCATCTGCGCTGCGTTGGACTGGAGCCTGGAAGTCGGTGCAGAGTGTATGGGTTTGTGCGGCAGGAAGGGCTGATGGATGGTATTTTGATTGGAAGCTGTGTTACAGGGCGGGAGCGGATCGAGTGCGCACTGGAGACGGATACAGGGGATATTGGAGGCATGGGAAAAAGTCTTCAGGAGCTTGGAGGACTGCTTCTGATCTCCGATGCCGGCGGATTCTGGGGAACGGAATGGGATGATCAGCCGATCCGGCCGGAGAATTTCCGCGAGTGGAAGAAAAAAGAAACGGAATCTCGGAAGGAAACGGAGAAAACAGGAACGGAATATCAGAAGGCGGCGGGGAAAAAAGGCAGAGAGCGGGAAGAAAAGGAAGAAGAAAATCAAAAAGATGGAACCTTGCCAGAAGTGCAGGAAGATCAGAAGGAGTCAGATAGGATCATGACGGTGGAGGAGATTCAGGAGGATGTATTAAAGACATCGGAAACCGGAAATTCATATCAGGCTCCCGGTCCGCATCCGCCGGAGCCACCGCGACCAGGCCAGCCATCACCGCATCCGCCGGAACCACCACGACCAGGCCAGCCGTCACCGCATCCGCCGGAACTACCACGGCCAGGCCAGCCGTCACCGCATCCGCCGAAACCACCGCGACCGGAGCCATCTCGTCCACTTCCGGGAATACCCTGTGATGATCCCTTTAACGACGGCTATTTCACAGACTGCCGCAAGATCAGACCATCGGACTGCAGTGCCTTATGCAGAAAAAACGGCTGTTTCTGCAGCAACCGTTTTGTCATGTACGGATATCAAAATTTCGGCCATCTTCTGCTGTGCAGAAATCCCCTGGGGACAGTACATACTGGGAGTACCCGGTGGATACAGCCAGCAGGAACGGTTTATGGCCAATATGTTTGGCTTTCCCTACTTTAAGGAATGTCCGGATATTCATATCCCAGGCGGAAAGGGAGGATACTGGTACTGTTTTATTAACATCTGATCAGAAAAATTTCGGCATCCATGCAGATAAGCAAACAGTTTTGCAAATCCGCAGATCACAGCTCCATACCACGAATTTCTACTACCGGGATCGTCTGAGACAGGATATCCCGGTAGTTTTTCATTTCTTCCTCGGAGCAGGCAGAGAATCCCGGTATCAGAACTCCGTCGGAATCCCGGTAAGCCTGGAGATAATAAGCTTTTGCACCGCTTAACCATCGGCTGATCTCCTGAAAATCTTTTTCGGAATGAAGTTCCCTCACAACTGTTGTACGAAATTCATAATCAAGGTGTCCGTCCAGCAGCCATCCGGCAGTTTCCCGGATCCCATCCAGATCAGCATGTACACCGGTAAGCACATGATAGTTGGAAGGACAGGCCTTGATATCCATGGCAACCTTGTTGATCAGGTCAGCTGCTGCGAGATTTTTTACCACGGAGGGGCGGGAACCGTTGGTATCGAGCTTCACATCATAGCCCAGCTCCCTGATCCTGCTGAGAAATTCCGGCAGCTCCGGTGCAAGTGTGGGTTCACCGCCGGAAATACAGACGCCATCGAGAATCCCCTTTCTTTTTTTTAGAAAAGCCAGGATTTCCTCCTGGGAATATTCAGGCTGGGTGTCAGGCTCCACGACAAGAGCTCCATTCTGGCAGAATGGGCAGCGGAAGTTGCAGCCGCCTAAGAATATGGTACAGGCTACCCTTCCCGGATAATCCAGCAGGGTTGTTTTGTTAAAGCCACATATTTTCATAGGAAAATCCCCTTGTTTCTCTTATTTATGATACTACAAGCATACTCTCCCCCGAAAAAAGCTGCAAGCCTTTTTAACCGAATCAAGTAAGTTTCCTGCGGAGTTGCGAAAAGCAGTAAGCAGAGATGGGGACTTGCTCATGGAAGAAAAAAACATATAATTTATGGGCTACACCTCCTGGGGCTGCATTGACCTTGTCAGTGCATCTACAGCAGAGCTGAAAAAACGCTACGGCTACATCTACGTGGACCGCAACGACGATGGAACAGGTACACTGAACTGTTATAAGAAAAAATCCTTCTATTGGTATAAAGATGTGATCGCTACCAATGGTGAGTCACTTCACAAATAATCTGGCTGCTTGACTTTCCGGAAAAAAGCAGATATAATGCATTCATTGACGCAGACAATGGAGTTCGCGAGAGCTTCCGTTGTCTGCGTTTTTCTGTCATACAATAAGAAAACGCTGCAGAAATTAGTGTGGAAATTTCTGTGGCGTTTTTGGCTGTGTGCGAATATCTGTTTTGCAGCAGATTGACATGAAATACCGGAAAAGCTATAATCGAACGGACAGAAGGCTGAGAGCAGTCTTAGTATGAACAGATAGGATCCCGGAGCTTTTTCCGGAATGTGAAGTTACAGGAGGAGTAAAAACGTGACAGATCAGGAACGTTTTATGAAAGAGGCGATCCGCCAGGCAAAAAAGGCCCGTGCATTGGAGGAAGTGCCGATCGGCTGCGTGATCGTGCATGAGGGAAAGATCATAGCCAGAGGCTACAATCGCCGCAATACAGATAAAAATACCTTATCCCATGCAGAGCTTAATGCTATCCGAAGGGCAAGTAAAAAGCTGGGAGACTGGCGTCTGGAGGGATGCACCATGTATGTAACGCTGGAGCCTTGTCAGATGTGTTCCGGTGCACTGGTACAATCCAGGATCGATGAGGTGGTGATCGGCTGTATGAACCCGAAAGCAGGCTGTGCCGGATCTGTGATGAATCTTCTTCAGATCGAAGGCTTTAATCATCAGGTAAAGATCACAGAAGGGATATTGGAAGAGGAATGCTCCGAAATGCTTTCCACATTTTTCAGGGAACTGCGGGAGAAAAAGAAGCAGGCAAAAATCCTGAAGAAGCAGGAAGCAGAGCGCCTTGCCGGGCAGACACAGTCAGAGAGAGCGGAACAGAACGAAAAATCCCGGGAGATTTACTCTTGACAGAATCCTGTGAAAATATCAAAATAAAATCATAAATGGATTTCACTATTACAGACAGACTGACCCGGTTCACAGATTCCCGTTGCGTAAGACCCAAACATCAACGCCACTTATTACAGGGCTGCTTTACAGATTTCAAACCCAGACGTCAAGATTGGCATATCACCCCAGCTAGAGCGGATTGCAGGTACAGGGCACCGCCAGGCACTGAACGCAACCATGCGAGGTGTTGTAAAAGGACTTTGTCAAAACGAAACGATGTGGAAATTTATGGATTTCAGGATGGATATAAAGGACTTATTTATTCGAACTTTGAAATGCTGACAGCAAAAGATTTTTCGGGAATACTGACGATGGGTGGAACAATCCTCGGAACATCCAGACAGCCGTTTAAACTGATGCGCGTACCTGGACCGGATGGGATCGATAAGGTCGAAGCGATGAAGCATACTTATCATAAGTTGAACCTGAATTGCCTGGTAGTACTGGGAGGAAATGGAACACATAAGACTGCGAATCTGTTAAGAGAAGAAGGCCTGAATATGATTACACTTCCGAAGACCATTGATAATGATATCTGGGGTACAGATATGACCTTTGGCTTCCAGAGTGCGGTAGATATCGCAACGGAAGCAATTGACCGAATTCATACAACTGCAACTTCACACAGCCGTGTATTTATTGTAGAGGTTATGGGGCATAAAGTAGGATGGGTAACACTTCATGCCGGAATCGCAGGCGGAGCAGATATTATTCTTCTCCCGGAGATCCCGTATGATGTGGATAACGTAGTGCGTGCGATCAAGAGCCGTACAAGGCAGGAAAGCATTTTACGATCATCGCGGTTGCAGAAGGCGCGATCACAAAAGAAGATGCAGCCCTTCCGAAGAAAAAAAAATTAAAAGAAAAACAGGAAAAAGAAGGGCTATCCGTCTGTGGCATATGAGATCGCAGACCAGATCCAGCAGCAGTGGATCAGGAGGTACGTATCACAGTTCCGGGCCATATCCAGCGTGGCGGAGAGCCATGCGCATATGACCGTGCACTCTGTACACGACTTGGTGCAGCAGCAGCAGGCTAATCATTGATGAAGATTACGGATATGATTGATGATTAATGATAAGCAACAAAGCGTGTTCCACTTGAAGGATGTGGCTGGCAAGTTAAAGACTGTTGACCCGGAATTGTCAGATGATTAAAGAAGCAAAGACCATTGTCGGAATCAGCTTTGGAGATTAGCGAGGATGGAATAGATGTCATACATGGCACTTTACCGTAAGTTCCGCCCACAGGAATTCGCGGATGTCAAAGGACAGGAGCATATAGTAACAACCTAAAGAACCAGATAAAGGCAGACCGTATCGGCCATGCATATCTGTTCTGTGGAACGAGAGGAACCGGTAAGACAACCATCGCAAAAATATTTGCCAAGGCAGTCAACTGCGAACATCCCGTAGATGGAAGCCCTTGTGCGAGAATGTGCAAGCTGTAAAGCAATTGCGGCAGGAAGTTCCATGAATGTGATCGAAATCGATGCAGCCTCCAATAACGGTGTTGACAACATCCGTGAAATCCGGGAGGAAGTGACTTATCGTCCAACAGAGGGTAAATACAAGTCTACATCATAGACGAGGTGCACATGCTCTCCCCCGGAGCTTTCAACGCATTGTTAAAAACGCTGGAAGAGCCGCCCTCTTATGTTATTTTTATACTGGCGACCACGGAAGCCCATAAGATACCGATTACGATTCTTTCGAGATGTCAGCGGTATGATTTCCGGAGAATTTCCATTGAGACCATATCAGACCGCCTGATGGAACTGATGGAAAAGGAAAATGTGGAAGTGGAAGAACGGGCAATCCGCTACATTGCCAAGGCGGCAGACGGCTCCATGCGGATGCCTTAAGCCTTCTAGACCAGTGTATCGCTTTTTATCTGGGACAGAAGCTGACCTATGACCATGTGTTAGATGTGCTGGGTGCAGTAGATACGGAAGTGTTCAGCAGGTTGCTGCGCTTCGTCATGGACCGGAGATGTGTTAGGCTGCATTGAATGTTGGAAGAGATCGTCATGCAGGGCAGGGAGCTGGTACAGTTTGTCACAGACTTTACCTGGTATATGCGGAATCTGATGTTGGTACAGACAGCGGATAATCTGGAGGATGTCATAGACATGTCTACGGACAATCTGGCGAATCTGAAGGAAGAGAGCGGGATGACAGATGTGGAGACGCTGATGCGGTACATTCGTATTTTTTCCGATCTGTCCGGACAGATCCGCTTTGCAAGCAGAAGCGTGTATTGGTGGAGATCGCACTGATCAAGCTGTGCAGACCGGCCATGGAGACAAATCTGGACTCTGTTCTTGACAGGCTTCGTGTCCTGGAAAAAAAGGATGGAAGAACGGCGTTTGCAGCAGGTGGCACCGTTCGGGCCGGAGCCCGCCGGTGGAGCCGGGGGAGGCGGCGGCACCGGTACACAGCAACGGAAGCCAAAAGTTGCCAAAGGCAATCCCGGAGGATCTTCAGAAGATCGTGGCAGGCTGGCGGCCATTCCATTCAGAGAACCCCAGACTTTATCTGAAAAATGCTTGCGACCTAGTCTTAAAGTGGAGACAACGGAGACTCATGGTGGTGTTGGAGGACGGACTGGACCTTCTGAGGATTTTCTGGGGATGAATTATGTTGCGGCAGACCTGGCAGCAACTGGAAAGCTGTTGTCCGATATTTTGCAGTAACGTGGATCCACAACAGGAAAAGGACGATCCAGAAAATGCAGGTCGAGACAATTATGTGGATATATAGTAAAAATCAACAATCGACATCGGGGCAGAAGAGTCGAGATCGTCTGCGATTGATCGGGAGAATATTCACATGGAGGTCGACAGAAAAAAAATAATATGGATAGATTGAAAATCAATAATAAAAAACAGGAGGAAAGTATTATGGCAAAAAGAGGTGGATTTCCCGGAGGCGCTATGCCCGGAAACATGAATAATCTTATGAAGCAGGCGCAGAGAATGCAGCGTCAGATGGAAGAAAACCAGAAAGCTCTTGAGGAAAAAGAGTTTACAGCAACAGTAGGCGGCGGAGCTGTGGAAGTGACCAGTTTCCGGCAAAAAAGAAATAAACAAAGGTGAAGCTGGCCGGAAGAGGTTGTGGATCCGGATGATATCGAGATGCTTGAGGACATGATCGCGGCAGCAGCAAACGAAGCACTGCGCAAGGCGGATGAAGAATCAGCAGCAGTCCATGTCAAACTGACAGGCGGACTTGGCGGTCTGGGATTCTTCCTTTCTGATGGAATATTACAGCGGCCATATCAATAAATTTATAGAGCAGCTTTCCCATCTTCCGGGGATCGGAGCCAAATCTGCCCAGCGTCTTGCATTTCATATCATGAATATGCCGAAGGACCAGGTGGACAGACTGGCAAACGTCCATTACCGATGCAAGGCAGAATGTTCAGTTACTGTAAGGAGTGTTATACCCTGACGGATAAGGAACTCTGCCCGATATGCAAAAATCCCCAGCGGGATCACAGCACGATCATGGTGGTTGAGAATACCAGAGATCTGGCGGCATATGAGAAGACCGGCAAATATGAGGGCGTTTATCATGTACTGCATGGTGCCATCTCCCCGATGCTGGGTGTGGGACCCAGTGAAATCAAGCTGAAGGAACTGATGGAACGCTTGCAGGGTGATGTGGAGGAGGTCATTGTGGCAACTAATTCCAGTCTTGAAGGTGAGACCACGGCAATGTATATCAGTAAGCTTATCAAGCCCACCGGGATCAAAGTAAGCCGTATCGCCAGCGGAGTTCCGGTGGGCGGTGATCTGGAGTATATTGATGAGGTGACGCTGTGGCCAATGAGCAGGGATATGGGGTATTTATCTGCAACACCCAGCGCGATGCTGGGGTTGGAAGAAAAATATCTCCGTATGATGCAGACCATGCGGCCGGCAGGGATCATCTATACCTGCAATCCTCATGATTTCCATGCATCAGGTAGAAAAGATCGCAAAAGAAACACCACTGGTCATCATCAGCAACAAGGAAAAAACAACCACGGTAGATGCTATCAATCAGGACAACACAGTGGTAGGAAGGCTGATGGCCAGACATCTTCTTGATCTGGGGCACACGGATGTGGCATTTATCACGCCGCCACTTACCAGACGGCAGTGGCAGCGATCCAAGCGTGTGGAAGGATTTTGAAAGAATTTGATGTTGGATTAAAAACAATGTGATCATCAAAAGGATCATGATATGAGCATCGAATATCGATTCGGAGTATAAGATCGGATATGATCTGACGAAAGAGCTTTTTGAGAGAACATAATGATATTACTGCGATCGTCGGATTAAATGATATGATCGCATTTGGAATCCTGGATGCACTTCACGAAGAAAAATATAAAGCAGAACAGCCAGTATTCAGAGATCCAGCCGATCAGCACCTACCATGTAGAATATGAACCTCGTCTGATCGTGCGTGGAACGACGTCTTATGCGAAAACAAAAAAAGGGAAAAATTAGTTTAAATTCAAAAATATTAGTAATATTTCATAGTTTATGTCTCTGAAAACGCTATAAAATAAAGAATTATCCAAAAACGGTATCAAAAATTACTAATAAAATAGTTAATATTAACGTGAAAAATTACTAATAAAAACATATGGCTATTGACCTGTCAGAGTAAATTGCGATATAATTTAACCAAGTCAGGCAATCAGATAAAAAAGAGATTCCTGATAACGGGAAATACGAATTTTCATGTTCATAAGGAGGAAAACGAAATGAGATTTTTCATCGACACAGCAAATGTGGAAGACATTAAAAAAGCTAACGATATGGGAGTTATCTGCGGAGTTACAACAAATCCGTCACTGATCGCAAAAGAGGGACGTGATTTTAAAGAAGTTATCGCAGAGATCGCATCTATCGTAGACGGACCGATCAGTGGAGAAGTAAAAGCAACAACTACTGATGCAGAAGGTATGATTGCAGAAGGTAGAGAAATCGCTAAGATCCATCCGAACATGGTAGTTAAAATTCCGATGACTGTAGAAGGACTGAAAGCTTGTAAAGCTCTTACAGCTGAAGGAATCAAGACAAATGTAACACTGGTATTTACAGCAAACCAGGCACTTCTTGCAGCAAGAGCAGGGGCTACATATGTATCGCCGTTCCTTGGACGTCTGGATGATATTTCTGTACGTGGAACAGAACTGATCGAAGAAATCGCTGAGATGTTTGCAGTGGCCGGAGATATTGATACACAGATCATCTGCGCGAGCGTCCGTAACCCAATGCACGTTACAGAATGTGCACTTGCAGGTGCTGATATTGCAACTGTTCCTTACAAAGTAATTGAACAGATGACACATCATCCACTTACAGATGCTGGTATCGCAAAATTCCAGGCTGATTACAAAGCAGTATTCGGAGAATAAAATTTACAATCGGAATAATTTACTGTCGGAAGAGCACCAATCTGCGCTTCCGACAAAGTGACTAAAAATAAACTATTTCAGGAGGCATATTTTCATGAACAAGTCAGAACTTATGAAAACTGCAAATGAAATCCGTAAGAGCATCGTGACAGCAGTACACGCTGCCAAATCCGGACATCCGGGCGGATCTCTGTCAGCAGCAGACATCTACACATATTTATATTTTGAAGAGTTAAATATCGATCCTAAGGATCCTAAGAAAGCAGACCGCGACCGTTTCGTTCTTTCCAAAGGACATACAGCTCCGGGATACTATTCTGCACTGGCACACAGAGGATTCTTCCCGGTAGAAGACCTCAAGACACTTCGTCATACAGGATCTTACCTGCAGGGACATCCGGATATGAAACACATTCCGGGCGTTGATATGTCTAGCGGTTCTCTGGGACAGGGAATCTCAGCGGCAGTAGGTATGGCTATTTCTGCAAAACTGAGTAATGATGACTATCGTGTTTACACACTTCTTGGAGATGGTGAGATTCAGGAAGGACAGGTTTGGGAAGCTTCTATGTTAGCAGGCTTCAGAAAACTGGACAATCTGGTAGTAATTGTAGATAATAACAACCTTCAGATTGACGGACGTATTGATGAAGTTAACTCACCATACCCGATCGACAAGAAATTTGAAGCATTCAACTTCCACGTAATCAATATCGATGGACATGATTTTGATCAGATTGCAGCTGCTTTCAAAGAAGCAAGAGAAACAAAAGGAATGCCGACAGCTATTATTGCCAAGACCATAAAAGGTAAAGGTGTTTCTTTCATGGAAGACCAGGCTGGATGGCATGGAAAAGCTCCGAATGATGAAGAATACAAGATCGCTATGGAAGATTTAGAGAAAGCAGGTGAAGCATTATGTCAGAAGTAAAGAAAATCGCAACAAGAGAAAGCTATGGTAATGCTTTAGTTGAACTTGGAAAACTGCATGATGATGTAGTAGTACTTGATGCTGACCTTGCCGGAGCTACAAAGACAGGAATGTTTAAGAAAGCATTCCCGGAAAGATTTATCGACTGTGGTATCGCAGAAGGCAACATGATCGGAGTTGCAGCTGGTATCGCTACAACAGGCAAAGTTCCGTTTGCAAGTACATTTGCAATGTTCGCAGCAGGACGTGCATTTGAGCAGGTTCGTAACTCTGTTGGATATCCGAAGAACATCTTAATGTAAAAATCGGTGCTACTCATGCAGGTATTTCCGTTGGTGAAGATGGTGCTACCCATCAGTGCAACGAAGATATCGCTCTTATGAGAACAATCCCAGGTATGGTAGTGATCAGCCCGGCAGATGATGTAGAAGCAAGAGCAGCTGTATTTGCAGCATATGAACATCAGGGACCGGTATATATGCGTTTCGGAAGACTTGCAGTGCCGGTAATCAATGATAATCCGGATTATAAGTTTGAGATCGGAAAAGGAATCGTACTTCGCGAAGGTAAAGATGTAACAATCGTTGCAACAGGACTTGAAGTGAGCGAATCTCTTTTTTTATAAGGAGGACACAACAGAACAGGAAGCCGCGCAGGAATCGTTTTCCATGCCTAGAAATGTAAGGCAGATCGGGCTGGCGAACGGAGATTACAGGATTTATATAGAAGATTATGTATACACATTTCTCTGCAGCCTGGCAGAAGATGAAAAGCCGGAAGGCCAGGGAAGTGTGGCGGTACTTACAGGTGAAATTCAATGGACTGCAGATATGACCTGTATTTTTATAAAAGGTGCCATTGCAGCAGACGGCATGGAGGCTGCGGCAGAACATATTGACTTTTCGGAAAAACTCTGGCAGAAACTGCAGGAGGATAAGGATCAGTATTTTCCGGAGCAGGAGATCGTGGGATGGTTTTTTGCACAGCCTCAGATAGCAATGGAGATCACGGAGCTTTTTGTGAAAGTACATCTCAGACATTTCGGAGGGGAAAAGATCCTGATGCTGATGGATCCTGGAGAACGGGAGGATGCCTTTTTCCGTTATGATGGCGGCATGATGGCAAAACTGAGCGGGTATTATATTTATTATGAGAAAAATTCTCAGATGCAGACGTATATGATCGAACGCAGCCAGAAAGAGGGCGGAGAAGCATCCGAGAAAGTGGAGGACAGGGCTGTCAGAAATTTCAGAAAGATCATAGATAGTAAAAATCCGGAGGAACAGGGAGAAGAGAAAACTTCTGTTTTTTCTTATGCGGCTACGGTGTGTCTGGCATTGGCAGTTCTTGTGGCTGGAGTGGGCTTTTATCGGAATCAGCAGGAAAAAACAGAGGTTCCGGAAGATTATCGCGCTGCTTCTGCTTCGGTGGTGCAGATGACACCTGCAGTAACAGAACCGGTGCGGAGTGTATCGGTTTCGCCAAAGGCGATGCAGACGCAGAAACCGGTGCAAACACAAAAACCGGTACAGACGCAGGAAGCTGTGCGGGGAACTCCGGTCCCGACGGAAACCATGCAGAAAAGAGAAAAAATCTCAATAACACCGGAACCTCGAAGTTCAAAAAAACAGTCTGTTTTAGAAGCAACGCAAAAAAAGGATAATAAAACAGAAGAGAAAAAAACAGAAGAGACTTCAGTGGCTGCAGGAAATCCTGGAGAAACTTATGTGATCCGCCCGGGAGACACCTTGTATCAGATCAGTCTGAACCGCTATGGCACTGTAGCGGCGATGGAGCAGATCTGTGCATTAAACGGAATTTCTGCCAATGAGATCATTTATCCCGGGCAGGTAATTGTACTACCCTGATGGAGTGTGCTATAATAACTGGAAAACCAATTACAAAATAAAATACTTAAGGTAAGGGATACGGTTGTGAATATCATAAAAAAAATACAGAAAAAACAAAAGCGTAAAAAGCTGATGAGGCAAAAAGCCAGGCTTGCACAGGAACAGGCTGCGCAGGAAGGCGCTTACTACAGGAGAACTTCTCATCGCCGAAGGATTTCAAGAAAGGGAAAAAAGGTGATCACAGCGGCAGTGATCGCTGCTGCAGTCTGCCTGGTTTTTCTCTATGCAGAAAAAAGAAGCTATCACAGCTATAAAGTATTAAATACAAGCGAACAGGAAGATGTTGTGTCCACACAGTATGTGGACATGGATGGAGATATCCTGAGATACAGTCCGGATGGAGTATCTGTTGTGGACAACAGCATGAATACGATCTGGAATGAAACCTATACAATGCAGAATCCTATTGCAGATGTGAATGGAAGCAGGGCGGTTGTTGCAGACAGCGAGGGAACATCGCTTTATATCTGCGACAAAAAAGGTGTGACCGGAACTGTAACAACATCTTATGCTATTGTAAAAGTGCGGATCGCATCGAATGGAATGGTTGCAGTGATCCTGGACAATGATGATAATACCTGGATCAATTTTTATAATCCGGATGGCAGTCTGGTCGCGGAAAATCTGACTAAGATCGATGATCCGGGATATCCCATGGATGTAGCAGTGTCTGATAACGGAGTGATG
>VOFE01001692.1_pt1:35000-68001 | contig 68001 bp, 70 predicted proteins | sample 5384071 | NCBI WGS metagenome assembly VOFE01 (sample SAMN12384724, study PRJNA508395) | human gut metagenome | isolation source: healthy gut D | host: Homo sapiens
TGGATGAGGAGAGAATCCTAAGGCCGGCGGAAGAAGCATTGTCAAGGAACTCGGCAAAATGGCCCCGTAACTTAGGGATAAGGGGTGCCTGGGAAACCAGGCCGCAGAGAATAGGCTCAAGCAACTGTTTAGCAAAAACACAGGTCTATGCGAAACCGAAAGGTGAGGTATATGGGCTGACGCCTGCCCGGTGCTGGAAGGTTAAGAGGAGAGGTTAGACGTAAGTCGAAGCTTTGAATTTAAGCCCCAGTAAACGGCGGCCGTAACTATAACGGTCCTAAGGTAGCGAAATTCCTTGTCGGGTAAGTTCCGACCCGCACGAAAGGCGTAATGATTTGAGCGCTGTCTCGGCAATACATCCGGTGAAATTGAAGTGCCAGTGAAGATGCTGGCTACCCGCGCCAGGACGGAAAGACCCCATGGAGCTTTACTCCAGTTTGGCACTGGGGTCCGGTGTTGCATGTACAGGATAGGTGGGAGGCTGAGAAACGGTAACGTCAGTTGCCGCGGAGCCGCTGTTGGGATACCACCCTTGTGATATTGGACTTCTAACCAGCCGCCGTAATCCGGCGGTGGGACAATGCCAGGCGGGGAGTTTGACTGGGGCGGTCGCCTCCGAAAGGGTATCGGAGGCGCCCAAAGGTTCCCTCAGAATGGACGGAAACCATTCGAAGAGTGCAAAGGCAGAAGGGAGCTTGACTGCGACACCGACGGGTGGAGCAGGTACGAAAGTAGGGCTTAGTGATCCGGTGGTATTAAGTGGGAATGCCATCGCTCAACGGATAAAAGCTACCCTGGGGATAACAGGCTTATCACTCCCAAGAGTTCACATCGACGGAGTGGTTTGGCACCTCGATGTCGGCTCATCGCATCCTGGGGCTGTAGTAGGTCCCAAGGGTTGGGCTGTTCGCCCATTAAAGCGGTACGCGAGCTGGGTTCAGAACGTCGTGAGACAGTTCGGTCCCTATCCGGCGTGGGCGCAGGATATCTGAGAGGAGCTGTCCTTAGTACGAGAGGACCGGGATGGACGGACCGCTGGTGGACCGGTTGGCTTGCCAAAGCCATGGCCGGGTAGCCAAGTCCGGAAGGGATAAACGCTGAAGGCATCTAAGCGTGAAGCCCCCCTCAAGATGAGATATCCCATTCGTTAGAGAAGTAAACCCCCTTGAAGACGACGAGGTAGATAGGGCAGAGGTGGAAGTGTGGCAACACATGGAGCTGACTGTTACTAATCGGGTGAGGGCTTGACCAAGAAACGCAGGTTAAGAATTGATTCAAAGAGTTTGATTAACGATCAACAAGCATGTATGTAGTTTTTAAGGTACAAACCTTAAATTAAATATTCCTCCTTAGCTCAGTCGGTAGAGCATGCGGCTGTTAACCGCAGTGTCGTTGGTATCTGCACGTTTATTTTTGTAACTACAAATAGAAATATTGACTGTTAGAGATAATCAATAAATTTATAAAGCTATGACAGAGAAATTCTGGCTTATCGAATGAAATTAGTCATGATCTTCTGCTCTGTCTCCGGAGCGTCGATACCGGCCTTTTTACCGGCTTCAATACATTTTAACAGCCATGCCATGTTATTGCCTAACGTACGCATGATCTGGAGGCCTTCAGCGTCTTTTCTGACGTCATCCGGGGTATTGCCGTGAACCATTGTCCAGTAGTTTCCGGACACGACAGGCATCTGATGATAGGTAAAGTATTTGATCAGAACATCCAGAGTAGCAGTAGTACCGGCACGTCTTGCGGAAGCAACAGCTGCGGCAGGCTTGTGGATCATATCCTTTCCGGCCTTGGAAGCGAATTTATCCATGAATTCGATGATCTGTCCGGAAGGAGAAGCCCAGTAAACCGGAGAACCAACAATAAGGGCGTCAGCCTCTTTCATAATGGCAGCTGCGTCAGCAACGTTTTCCTGAGAAGGATCCCCGGCCTGGAAGATTTCTGCCTCCACACCGTTCTTCTTTAAGGTTTCTGCGATCTCTGTAAGAGCTGTATAAGTGCAGCCTTCTTTGCGAGGACTGCCGTTGAGTAATAAAACTTTCATTATTGTCATCCTTTCATATGATTTTTTAAGTCATCATACTTTCAATTATATACAGAGAAAAAATAATGTCAATGTTTGAAAAAAACAGAAAAAATTTTTCCGGGTAGGGTTTGAGAAAGAAAATACAAACCCTTGGAAAGCCCATATTATAAGGCTTTTCGGCCTGTTTTCCGGCTTTGTAAAAAAAATTGAAATTTTTCAAAAAAAAGCTTGCAATTATAAAAAAGGTATGGTATTATTTAACTCGTCGCTGAGGGAAATACAAAACAGCGAAACATAAAAAAGAAATATGGCTCCATGGTCAAGCGGTTAAGACACCGCCCTTTCACGGCGGTAACAGGGGTTCAAATCCCCTTGGAGTCACTTAAAACTAAACTGGATATTCATTGACTCGATTCAACATTTGGTGTTTAATACGCCGATGTGGCTCAATTGGCAGAGCAGCTGATTTGTAATCAGCAGGTTATCGGTTCGAGTCCGATCATCGGCTTTTTGGACCTTTAGCTCAGTTGGTTAGAGCAACCGGCTCATAACCGGTCGGTCCTGGGTTCGAGTCCCCGAAGGTCCATTTTAAAAGTTTTATATTTTTATGGCCCAGTGGCTCAGTTGGTTAGAGCGCCGCCCTGTCACGGCGGAGGTCGAGAGTTCGAGTCTCTTCTGGGTCGTTCATATTTGGGGTCTTAGCTCAGCTGGGAGAGCATCTGCCTTACAAGCAGAGGGTCATAGGTTCGAGCCCTATAGGCCCCATTTTTGAACAAATTAATTGAATATGCGGGTATGGTGGAATAGGCAGACACAAGAGACTTAAAATCTCTCGGGGGGCAACTCCGTGCCGGTTCAAGTCCGGCTACCCGCAGTATCAGTAAGATTCCTTTTTCAGGGATCTTTTTTTGTGTCATAAAATTTATTGATGAAACGGGAAATATTCCTAGCTTATTGGTAGGGATATTGACAAGGCTATTTTCCCATGATAGAATCCTGACAGTTGTAAAACAAATCGGACAGATATAAAAAATATATCCGTTGTCAGTATAAATATACATGGAAAGAATATAAGGAGAGGTCAGAAAATGCTGAATCAGTTTTCAAGAACAGAATTATTAATCGGAAAAGAAGGAATGGAAAAGCTGAAAAATTCCAGAGTCGCAGTATTCGGAATTGGCGGTGTTGGCGGATATACGGTGGAAGCACTGGTCAGAAGTGGCGTAGGTACCCTGGATCTCATTGATGATGATAAAGTATGCCTCACCAATATCAATCGCCAGATTTACGCAACAAGAAAGACCGTAGGGAAATATAAAGTTGACGTGGCCAGAGAACGTATTCTTGAAATTAATCCGGATGCAGTTGTAAATATCCACAAAACATTTTATGTGCCGGAGACAGCAGATTCCTTTGATTTTTCCCAGTATGATTATGTAGTCGATGCGATCGACACTGTAACTGGAAAGCTGATGCTCGTAGAGCAGGCAAAGGCTTCAGGAACACCGATCATCAGCTCTATGGGGGCCGGAAATAAGATGGATCCAACAGGTTTTATAGTGACAGATATTTATAAAACGTCTGTCTGCCCCCTTGCAAAGGTCATGCGCCGTGAACTGAAAAAACGGGGAATCAAAAAACTGAAGGTGGTTTACTCACAGGAGAAGCCAATGACTCCAATTGATGATATGGCGATCAGCTGCAAGTCTCATTGCATCTGTCCTCCGGGAACAGAAAGAAAATGTACTCAGAGACGTCAGGTACCGGGAAGTAATGCCTTTGTGCCTTCCGTAGTGGGACTGATCATTGCCGGTGAGGTTGTAAAGGATCTTATTAAATAAAAATTGGATCATTCTGTGTTACTGAGAAGGGAATGAACAGTAACCATTCTGTAAGAACAGATATTGCATGTATACTTATATTGTGCAATATCTGTTTTTTTGTGATAAAATATTTTTACAGATAGTTTTGTAAATAAAAGAGAAGGACAGATAAAGTATGGGGATCGTTGAAAAATTTATAAAAGAAGGACAGCTGACAAAGGAAGAATATCCGGAACTTCTGCACTTATACCAGGATCCGGATGCGGTTCGTCTGCTTCGGGAAGAGGCTGTCCGTATACAGAAAAAATATTTTGGAAATAAAATATATACAAGAGGTCTGATAGAATTTACTAATTACTGCAGAAATGACTGCTATTACTGCGGAATCCGCCGTTCTAACAGGAATGCCAGCCGTTACCGCCTTACAAAGGAAGAAATCCTGCAGTGCTGCGAGAATGGCTATGAGCTGGGATTTCGGACATTTGTGCTCCAGGGAGGGGAAGACCCATGGTTTAATGATGACCGGATGGTTGACATCATCCGGTCCATCAAACAGGGATATCCGGACTGTGCGATCACGCTATCCATTGGGGAGAAATCAAAAGAAAGCTATCAGAGATTTAAAGATGCCGGAGCAGACCGCTATTTACTCCGTCATGAGACGGCCAGTGAGGAACATTATCGTTATCTTCATCCGGAGAGTTTAAGTCTTGCAAACCGTAAACAGTGTCTTTATACCCTGAAGGAACTGGGATATCAGATAGGTGCCGGATTTATGGTAGGTGCGCCGGGACAGACGCTGGAGTATCTGGCGGAAGACCTTGTTTTTCTTAAAGACCTGAATCCGCATATGGTGGGGATCGGACCATTTGTCCCGCACCATGATACGAAATTTGCAGAGGAACCGGCAGGAAGTGTGGACCTGACACTGTTTCTGCTGTCTGTCATCCGGATCCTGCTTCCACAGGTACTTCTTCCGGCAACCACAGCACTGGGGACCCTGGACCCCAGAGGCAGGGAAAAGGGTTTTCAGGCGGGTGCAAATGTAGTAATGCCCAATCTTTCTCCGGTGAAGAACCGTAAACAGTATGAGCTTTATGATAACAAGATCTGTACAGGCGAGGAAGCAGCAGAGTGCAGAGGGTGCCTTACCAGACGTGTGGAGTCTGTAGGCTATGAAATCGTTACAGACCGTGGAGATTCCCCGATGACAGATTGACACGGGGTACAAAATACTTTCTTTTTTCAGCGATTTAAGGTAAAATATCAGTAAGATCAGATTGCTAAAAAATTAACAGCTGGTCAGAAATAAGCGGAATTTTCCTGCAAAGCGGAATGCAGGAAAAATGATGGAGTGCGTAAAATATGGAAAAATCAGAAAATGCTGTGCGGAGCAGACTTCTGGAAGCGGGGAAGGAAGAATTCAGAGACAGGGGATTTCTGAAGGCTTCTCTTCGTGCGATCTGCAAAAAAGCAGAGGTGACTACGGGAGCGCTATATTTCTTTTTTGAAAGTAAAGCAGCTCTTTTTGAAGAAATCGTGGAAGAGACGGTAGAGGATCTGAAGCGGATCATGGGAGACTTTACGGATCAGGAAAAACAACTGCATCCGGAAGAATATGACAGGATACTTATGGAATTTATCTGGGAAAACAGGGACATCGCAAAAATCCTCATAGATGGAGCTGAAGGTACCAGATATGTGAATTTCCGTGAGGATGCCTGTACGAAAATGGAGCAGATCCTTAATGAACGTTTTCAAAGGAATGTGGACAAGAAGTTGATCACGAGCTGGTACATATCCTGGTACAGATGAAATTTCAGGGATATTGTGAACTGCTCCGGGGAAACTGCTCCAGGGAAAAACTCCTGGAAATTTCCAGAATTCTGCAGATATGTTCTAGCCAGTGCCTTCTGGCAATTGAGGCAGAACTAAACAGAAAGCAGTAAAAACCATTGCTCATTCTCCTAAAGTATGTTATGATTAACTTGGTTAGTTTTAACAAACCGAGGGAGGTGTAAATAACGTGAGATCAAATGAATCATCTGAAGATTATTTGGAAACGATCCTGATCCTTGGAAACAGGAGCTCTCTTGTAAGAGCTGTGGATATCGCGGCAGAGATGGGCTTTAAGAAACCGAGTGTCAGTGTTGCCATGAAGAATCTTCGCCAGAAAAATCTCATCACAGTAGCCGACAACGGAGATATCCGTCTGACAGAGGACGGACATAAGATTGCCGATAAGGTATATGAACGTCATCAGCTGATCTCTTCCTGGCTGATGATACTGGGAGTCCAGGAAAAAACAGCGATTCATGATGCCTGCAGGATCGAGCACATAATCAGTGAGGAGAGCTTTCAGGCATTGAAAAAGGCAGTTTATGAGCTGAGGGAGCAGCAGGCTGTGCTCCATGGAGAAACTGCGGATCAGGTTTGATCCCTGCAGCAGAAGCTATCAGGAATTGACAACTGAAAAAATAAGAATATAATGGAAATCCAGGTTATGAAATGGAGGATACCAAAAGATGAAATTACTTTTTATACGACATGGAGACCCGGATTACACAATAGATTCCCTGACCGAAAAGGGCTGGAAGGAAGCGGAATTTCTTTCTGAAAAGATCGCAGCTCTTGATGTCAGGGATTTTTATGTTTCTCCGCTTGGAAGAGCAAAGGATACCGCATCCTGCACACTGAAGAAAAACGGAAGAACAGCTACAGAATGCAAGTGGCTGAGAGAATTCGACGTAAAGATCAGAAGACCGGATCTTCATGGGGAAAAGATCATTCCCTGGGACTGGCTTCCCCAGGACTGGACGAAGATCGAAAATTTCTACAGCTTTGACCGCTGGTGGGATAATGACATCCTGCGAGAGGGAAAAATGAAAGAAGAGTATGACTGGGTCACACAGAATTTTGATAAAGTTCTGGCAGAGCATGGCTATGTGCGGGAAGGACATTATTACAGAGCAGAAAAAGCCAATGAAGATACGCTTGTGTTTTTCTGCCATTTCGGTGTAAGCTGTGTACTCATCAGCTATCTTCTCAGTATCTCTCCGCTGGTGATGCTGCAGAATTTCTGTGCGGCGCCGTCATCGGTGAGCACCATTGTTACAGAGGAGAGGCGAAAAGGGATCGCGTCCTTCCGTATGAGCTCTTTTGGAGACATTTCTCATCTGTATGCGCATCAGGAGCCACCGGCTTTTGCTGCCAGATTCTGTGAGACATATGATAACAAAGAGCAGAGACATGACTAAAAAGCGAAAGAAACGGCTGTAATATTTCGTGTTTTTCCGGAAGACCATGGTAAATAATGATCAGCAGGATTATTTTGGAAAATGATTAGACTTCGTTAATAAATTTTATAAATTTATTAGAAATTGTACAAATTTCTCTCACATTTATCCTGTATGATATAAACATCTTAAGAGAACAGAAGCTCTTAAGAAAAACTCTTTCCTTTCCCTAAAATATGTATGAAGATAAACCACCGTTCCATTGGCAAGACAGAGCCGACAGGACGGTGGTTTTGCATTGCAGAAAAAAACTGCCGAATGACAGAGGAGATAAAGATTTCCAATGTTTATCGGCAGCGTTTTTTTGTTGTCTGAGATTTATTGGATATACAGCTTCAGGCACAGCTACGGCCTGCGATAGCGGTTAAAGCAGGAATATATTTCCTGGATCCTGGGCATGGCATAACCGCATGGAATATAAGAGCCTTCCGAGAAGAAGGACAATCCCTGCCTTTTCAGCTGAGTATCCAGATAAGTGATGATCTCCGGCAGAGAACGTTTTCCGTCAATAAGATGTTCGCAGGCATATTTCAGAAGCAACGCCAGGGATGCAGTTTGCTCGGAGTCGATCAGCTGCTCCACATAGCGGAGATCCACTTCGGTTTTTCCAAGAGAAAAGCCATCTTTGCCGTGAACCTTGGTTTTCAGTCTTTCCGGCTGTCCGGGACGGCTGTGGCGGGATGGAGCCACTTTGGCCTTGGTCATGATGCGATGGCTTTCCGGAAGGCGGAATGCAGGGGCCTCAATGTCTGAGAGAGGATATTCCTGACAGAGCTTTTTGGTGACTGCTGTGATGTCCACCGGATGATAATTATCCATCTGGATCACAGTATCCGCAATATGGAAAAAAGCTCCGGAGCTTCCGGCAACCAGGATAGTGGAGATCTCTGCCTTTTCATAGAGATCCCGCGCACGTTCCAGAAATGGAGTGATGGGCTCCTTTTCCCGGCAGATCACCCGCTGCATGAAGGAATCACGGACCATAAAGTTGGTGGCAGAGGTATCCTCGTCAAGGAGAAAGACTTTACTTCCGGCCTCCATACTTTCCACGATACCGGCAGCCTGTGAAGTACTGCCGCTGGCATCCTCTGTAGAAAAGCAGAGGGTGTCTTTTTTATTTGGAAGATCGTTGATAAAAAGAGAAATGTCCACATCTTTGATAAAACGGCCGTCCTCAGAGCGAAGCTTCTGAGCAGAAGGATCGGTAATGACATACTCCCGGCCATCGCCGGAAATGTGATCGTAAATTCCCAGCTCCAGTGCGTTAAGTAAGGTGGATTTGCCATGGTAGCCGCCACCTACGATCAAGGTGATGCCACAGGGAATGCCCATGCCTGTTATGGTTCCTCTGTGGGGCAGCTCCATGGAAACCCTCAGGCTTTCCGGAGAAACAAAAGGAACAGAGTTTTTCATCGGGCGTGAAGAGATGCCGCTTTCCCTGGGGAGGATAGCGCCGTCACTGACAAAGGCAGCCAGAGAACGTTTTTTCAGCTCCTGACGGATAAATGCCTGATCTTCGGCAAGGCAGATGGCTTTTCTCAGCGCTTCCGGGTCAAGATTCCGGTAAAAAAATGCCTTGTGAATACAGACCGGAAGAAAATCGAAGAGGATTTTTTCCAGTTCGGGGGAATTGATGGTTCTGCCATTGGCCGGGAAACCGATGAAGAAACGGGCAGTGATGCCTTTTTCCGTTATTTCACAGGCGGTACGTGCAAGAACCTCCTGACCACAGTGGCTTACTGAGATCAGGCCGCTTTTTCCGGAGCCTTTTGCACGGAAGGTATAACGGTTTACCTGCTGTTCAAACTGGCGGTTCAGAAAGTCTCCCAGTGTGATGCGGGTCAGGGAATCCTTATAATATTCTGCCGGAAATCCGGTGTCTCGGTGGGAAAGCTTCACACTGATGTGAGAGGGAGAGGCAAAAGGATCCCCCTGCACGTGGTCAATGGACAAAATATAACGGTCAAACTGGTATGCACCCCGCAGAGACTTGTATGCAGGATAGCTTTTGCGGTTGATGCTGTGAAGAAGCTCTTTTAGCTGAGCAGATGCTTGCATGTTGTTTCCTCCTTTGCCCTGTTGGAGCATACAGGTAAAGTCTACGGTGAAACAGAAAGCTTTCCGTGTGTGAGATACCTGAAAATTTTGGATACAGGGCCAATTCTTAAGAACTACTATAACGAATCATAAAGATTTTGTAAAGAATGGGAATTGCGGTGGAAATTCGTAAATGTTTGACCTATAATAGTAGACAGATTGCAGATAATATGATGAGAAACGGCAGCTGCCGGAAGCTATAAAGAAAGGTGGACCACTAAAATGGAAAGAAGAAATGCGTGGCTTTCTTATAAGGAAGCAGAAGAAACAGAAATGGAGAAGCTTGCGAAGGCTTACAGAGAATTTTTGGATAAAGGAAAAACGGAACGGGAATGTGTTGCAGAAATCGTGAAGGAAGCAGAGGCTGCCGGATATGAATCTCTTGAGTCGAAGCTTGAAAAAGGCGAGAAGATCAAGGCCGGTGACAAGGTTTATGCGGTAGGGATGAAGAAGATCGTTGCTCTGTTTCATGTAGGAACGGAAGAGCTTTCCGGAGGTATGAGCATTCTCTGTGCACATATCGATTCTCCGCGACTGGATGTCAAGCAGAATCCTCTGTACGAGGATACGGATCTTGCATATCTGGATACCCATTATTATGGTGGTGTTAAGAAATACCAGTGGGTGACACTGCCTCTTGCCATGCATGGTGTTGTTGCAAAGAAGGACGGAAGCATTGTGGAGATCAGCATTGGTGAGGATGCGGAAGATCCGGTACTTTACATCACAGATCTTCTGATCCATCTTTCCGGAAAACAGCTCCAGAAAAAGGCAGCAGAGGTTATTGAGGGTGAGATGCTGGATATCCTGATCGGCAGCAGACCTCTTGCAGAGCTTCCGGATGATTCCAAAAAGGATGCGGTAAAACAGAATGTGCTGAAAATTTTAAATGAGAAGTATGGTATTGAGGAAGAGGACTTTCTTTCAGCAGAGCTGGAGATCGTTCCGGCAGGAAAGGCAAGAGACTGTGGACTTGACCGCAGCATGATCGCAGCATATGGACAGGATGATCGTGTATGCGCTTACACATCCCTTGCGGCAATGCTGGAGATGGAGGAGACACCGAAGCGTACCGGCTGCTGTCTCCTTGTAGATAAGGAAGAGATCGGAAGCGTTGGTGCCACAGGCATGCAGTCCAGATTTTTTGAGAACAGCGTGGCAGAGCTTCTGGACGGAATGGGCTGCTATTCCGAGCTTGCATTAAGAAGAGCTCTCCGTAATTCCAGTATGCTTTCTTCTGATGTAAGTGCAGGCTATGATCCGGCTTATGGGGAGGCATTTGAGAAAAAGAATGCAGCTTATCTTGGACGCGGTATCGTTCTTAATAAGTTCACCGGGGCAAGAGGAAAATCCGGTTCCAACGATGCCAATGCAGAGTACGTTGCAAGAGTTCGCAGGATTTTTGATGATCACAATGTTGCGTTCCAGACCGCAGAACTTGGAAAGGTTGATTTTGGCGGAGGCGGAACCATCGCTTATATTGCGGCACTTTACGGAATGGAGGTTATCGACAGTGGCGTAGCAGTGCTGAGTATGCATGCTCCGTGGGAGGTTACCAGCAAGGCAGATGTATATGAGGCATACAAGGCATATAAGGCGTTTTTACTTGATGCATAAACAGATGTATAAATGTGTGTCAGTTCTGAAGACATTCAGGTAATCTTTTCGTTACAGATCAATGAGCGGGGGTTTCCCGGAAATGACAGAGCAGTCTGCCTGCTGCTGTTTTGGCTTGGAGCGTTCTGACGAGAAACAGCAGTATCCCCTGCAGACTTCGCTCTGTATTTTTAACCTGATCAGGGAAGCTCTCTGTTTCAATGGCGAAAAGCAATAAGCAGAGGAGGGGCTTGCCTGGGACTGATTTACTTTACAAGGAGTAATTTTATTATGGAAGATGCATTGGTACGGGTAGTAGATCTGTGCAAGGTTTACAATCCCGGAGAAAATGAGGTGCGGGCGCTGGATCATGTGAATCTGGAGATCCATAAGGGTGAATTTGTGGCTATTATCGGACAGTCCGGTTCCGGAAAATCCACCTTTATGAACATGCTGGGCTGTCTGGATGTCCCCACCTCCGGGAAATATTATCTGAATGGAACAGATGTATCCACAATGAAGGATAATGATCTCTCGGTGGTACGAAATAAGGAGATTGGTTTTATCTTTCAGGGCTTTAATCTGATCGCAAATCTTACGGCGCTGGAAAACGTGGAGCTTCCTCTGATCTATCGTGGGATCGACCGGAAAACAAGAAGAAAGCTTGCTGTGGAATCTCTTAAAAAAGTCGGACTTGAGAAACGTATGGATCACAGACCAAATGAAATGTCAGGAGGACAGCAGCAGAGGGTGGCTATTGCAAGAGCAATCGCGGCCCAGCCACCGGTGATCCTGGCAGATGAACCTACAGGAAATCTGGACTCTGCATCCAGCAGGGAAATTATGGAAATCCTGAAGGGAATGCACAGATCAGGAGAAACCTTGATCCTGATCACTCATGATAATGGGATCGCGGCTCAGGCCAGACGTGTGGTCCGGATCATGGATGGAAAAATTGAATCAGATACGATCAATGAGGAATTTGTCGAGGAGGCTTAAGAATGAAAAAAGGGAAAAAGATTGTGATCGGTGTGGCAGCAGTGGCTGTTGTGGCAGGCGGTATTTATGCAGTAGCGGGAGGAAGCCGCGGTGAGACACAGATTCCTCAGGTTTCAGTTACAAAGGCGGAAACCGGAGATGTGGAAGAAATCGTGGACGCAACCGGAACGGTGGTCAGTGATGAACAGAAAACTTTTTATTCACCGGTAAACGCGCAGATAAAAAACGTATCTTTTGCAGAAGGTGATTCTGTCTCAAAGGGCACAAAACTTGTGGAATTTGAGTTGAAAGATCTGGAGAGAGATAATCAGAAGGCAGAATTGAATGTGAAATCCGGAGAGTATGATTACAAAAATTCCATCAATAAATCCGATGAGGCACAGCAGAAACAGAATGACGCCAAATCAAAAGTTTCCAGTCTGGAACAGCAGGTGAAAGATAAGCAGAACTATCTGGCATCACTGAAATCTCAGCTGGCATCTGTACAGGCGCAGGCAGCAGCAGACGCACAGGCCCAGGCTCAGGCGGAAGCCCAGGCAAAAGCCGATGCTCAGGCAGCCCAGGAGGCAGAAATCCAGAGAGCATATGCGGCAGCGCTTACTACATATCAGAATGAAACGCTTCCTCAGTATCAGAAAGAACTGGGCGAGCTGAATGCTGCCTATATTAAGGCGCAGAGCGAGTATAACCAGGCGGATAATAATTACCAGATGGCTTTTGCCCAGTGGCAGGCAGACCAGAGTGATGAGAACGCTCAGGCACTGGATGAAGCGGAGAGTACAAGAAGCCAGGCTGAGATCGACTGTCAGGTGGCGAAAGAAGCTTACGAGGATAAAAAGGCGGCTCAGCCGAAAATGCCGGAATATTCGGATTACAGCAGTGCAGGAGGGGAAGATTTTGTTACAGACGGAACACAGGACGATGGACAGGATCTGACAGACCAGGGAAGTGTATCCGCTGCTTCCACAGGTTCATCTGTGGATACTTCAGGAATTGATAATGCCATTGAGCAGGCAAGTTCTGATCTGGCAGATCTTCAGTCTGATCTTGCGACACAGAAATCCATTGCAGAGGCAGATTCCACCAGCCTTACAAAGGAGGAAAAAGAGAAGCTGCGTGTCAGCAATAATCTTACAGAACTGGATGCCAAATCCGCAAAAGAACTTGTTGAAGAAGGAAAAAAAGGCATCACGGCAGATTTTAATGGCGTTATTTCCAAGTCTGCAGTGCAGCAGGGCGCGGCAGTGACACAGGGAATGGAACTTTTTACCCTGCAGAATACAGATAAAGTCAGCGTGGATATCAATGTATCCAAGTATGATTATGCAAAGGTAAAAGAAGGCCAGACTGCGGATATCACCATTGGTGATAAGAAATATACCGGTAAAGTGACAAAGATCAGCCACATTGCGACAACCAATGAGAAAGGTTCTACTCTGATCGCAGCTACCGTCAGCATTGACAAACCTGATAAAGATATTTTCCTCGGTGTTGACGCAAAGGTGAAGATCTATGCGGAAAAGGCTGAAGATGTAGTTACGCTTCCGGCAGGTGTGGTAAATATCGGTAAAGATGGTTCTTTCTGCTATGTGCTGAAAGATGGTGTGATCACAAAACAGGATATCACAACGGGAATCAGCTCCGAGGATTTTGTTGAAATTACAGATGGAATCAGGGCAGGAGACGAGGTCATCGAGGATCTGGGTTCCCTGGAAGAGGGAATGACCGCAGAGGCAGCGCCAGCGGATGTTGACAGTGCAGCAGAGACAGGGGAGACTGCCAATGAGTAATATTTATGAATATATCAAAATGGCGATCCACAATATTATGGCCAATAAGGGAAGATCGTTTCTTACCATGCTGGGTATCATCATCGGTATCGCGTCGGTGATCGCCATTGTTTCCATTGGTGAGGGAACCAAGAATCAGATGAACAGTGAGATCAATGATATCGGCGGCGGTCAGATCGCGGTTTACTGCAGCGATGATGCCACTGCAGATAATGTCTGGATCCAGCCGGAGGATATTGATGCAGTCCGGGAACTGGATGGCGTGGAAGGTGTCAATGTTTCAGATTCCTATATCGGTGAGACTGTAACCGGAAAAGGTGATTTTAATCTGACTGTGACCGGAGAGGCTCAGGATGCAAAACTGGTGGACAATGCTTCTATGAAGTACGGAAGCTATTTCGGGCAGAAAGAGGTGGAAGAGGGAAAAAATGTCTGCGTAATCTCCGATGCTGATGCGAAGCGGCTTTTTGGAACGGACGATGTAGTGGGAATGACTCTGGATGTCACCTGCTATGATCTGACCAAAACGTTCCGCATCTGCGGAGTTACCGCACAGAAGGAGAACGGCACTTTTGTCAGCTATACCTATGATGGCATGCCTGTGTCCATTAACGTGCCTTATACGGCCATGGATGACTTTACAGGAAGTACCGGTGAGTTTTATCAGATCACAGTCCAGGCAGATAAAAATCTGGATTCCCAGGTGGTGGCAGATAAGATCGTAAATCTTCTGGAGAGACGCCATCAGTGTGCCGGAGACGATTATTTCCAGGTACAGAGCTTCCAGGATATCATGAAATCCATGAACCAGATGCTTGGAATGGTCACCGCATTTATTTCTTTTGTTGCGGGAATTTCCCTTCTGGTAGGCGGTATTGGTGTTATGAATATCATGCTGGTGTCCGTCACAGAGCGTACTAGGGAGATCGGCATCCGTAAATCCCTTGGGGCAAAGACTTCTTCCATTATGCTTCAGTTCCTTGCTGAGGCAGCGATCCTGACCATCATGGGTGGCCTGATCGGCATTGTGCTTGGCATCGCAGGGGGTCATGTGATCTGTGCGGTGATCGGAAACAGTATGGGAACCACCATCACACCAGGGATCAGTCTGGGAACCATCCTGGCGGCAACATTATTCTCCTGTGCAGTAGGTGTATTCTTCGGAATCTATCCGGCAAGAAAAGCAGCCAAACTCAGTCCTATCGAGGCACTCAGAAGAAACTAGAAAACTGTTGCTTTTGCATCAAAAATAGCAATAAAAAATATTTTTTAAAAAAAATAAAAAAACTTTCAAAAAACCCTTGACATTTTACAGGTCTTAGAGTATCATACATATTGTTGCAGCGGTGATACGAAATATCACAAAGGAAAAGCAACAAAGATGTGCGTTTAGCTCAGCTGGATAGAGCGTTTGGCTACGGACCAAAAGGTCGGGGGTTCGAATCCTCTAACGCACGTATGAAGCCTCTGGAATTGTTCCGGAGGCTTTTATTTTGTGTTTCGGAAACAGGCGAAAAATTGTATTGACACTGGTAGTGGGCCAGAGTAGAATAAAAACAGAAAAGAAAAAATTTTTGTAAAGCTGTTTGTTTGATACAAGCAGCTTTTTTCAAAAGAAAAAGTGAACAATAACAAAAATACAGAATACCTGAAACACAGGTGAACCTATCAGGAGGAAAAAACAATGCCAGGATATCTGATCAAAGATACAACAAAAGAAGAACGTAAACAGATCGTGGAGGAATCTCTTGGAAATATTTCCGCGAACTGTGATGGCTGTATGGCGAGACTTGCGGATATGTATCAGGATTATATTGACGGAAAGAAAGAGATCCGTGAGATCAATATGGAGTTCAATGCCAGGTATGTCCATGGAGATATGGATAAAGAGGAAAAACGAAGCTGCCCGATGTAGCGAACGGAGATTAACAGAAGCATGGATCAAAATGAAGTAAAATATGATAAGCTGCTGAAGATCAAAACCACCGGTCGTGACGATTCCAGATCGGATCAGTACTGTTATCCATACGAGCCAACGCCGTACGGGGTGTTGGAACGGCTGGCTTATTGTGGATATCTGGGGAAAAAGAATCATCTGATCGACTACGGATGTGGAAAAGGCAGAGTGGATTTTTTTCTGGCGTGGCAGGTCAGATGCCGGACCACAGGCGTGGAGTACGATGAACGTATGACAAAAGCCGCAGAAGAAAACAGGCAGCGGGCTGTTTCCGGGACAAAAACATCATTTATACTGGAGAATGCAGCTCTTTTTCAGGTACCGGAATCCGCAGACAGATTTTATTTTTTTAATCCGTTTTCTGTGGAAATACTGAGAAGCGTCATCGGCCGCATCCGGGAATCCTGGTATGAAAAAACAAGAGAAATGCTACTGTTTTTCTATTATCCATCTGACGAATATATTTCATATCTGATGACCGTAGAGGAACTGGAATTCCTGGACGAGATCGATTGTCAGGATCTTTTCGACGGAAAAAATCCTAGGGAGAGGATATTGGTATTTCAGATGGGAGAGGAGTAAAAACAACATGATAAAACTGATCGCAACAGACGTAGACGGAACTCTTGTAAAAGACGGGACCATGACTATCAATCCGGAATATATGACAGTGATCCGGAAGCTGACTGAGCTGGGAATCACCTTTGTGGTGTGTTCCGGGCGGCAGTATGACAGTGAGAGGAAGCTGTTTGAGCCGGTGAAGGATCTGGTGTATTTTGTGTCGGATGGCGGTACGGTGATCCGGAAGAATGATAAGATCCTGAAGGTACATACACTTCCGGATGAGGTTTGGAAACGCATGCATCATATGGTGAAAGCAAAAATGCCGGAATGTGACTGCTTTATTGCCACACCGGAGTGCTGCTATGCGGAGAATGAGAATGGAAGGATGTTCCGGTGGCTGCGGGATTCCTATGGCTATGATATGAGAAAAGTGGACGATCTTTCTTCTCTTCAGGGAAAACAGGTGCTGAAATTCTCTGTCTATCACCCGGAACGGTGCGAGGAGCTTTGTGCCCCGTATTTTACACCGGCATGGAGGGATAAGGTAACGCTGGCGGCTGCCGGAAAAGAATGGATGGACAGTACACCGCCGGAGGGCGAAAAAAGTACAGCTGTCGAATTTATCCAGCAACAGTTAGGGATTTCTCCGGAGGAAACCTGTACATTTGGAGATAACCTCAACGATATTGCCATGCTTCAGAAAGCGGGAAGGAGCTATGCGGTAGCTAACGCCAGAGCGGAAGTGCAGGCAGCAGCCAGGGAAGTATGTCCGTCATACAGTGAAGACGGAGTCTTACAGATTCTGAAGGGGATTGTTTCTGAAAGCGGAAAATAATAAAGATACATAAAATATGTGCTTTCGGTAAAAAAGAAAAGTCACCGGCCAGGGGTTGACTTTTTAAAAACAATTCTGTTAAATTGAAAAAAATTGAAAATTTTAATTCCATGAGGGAGTAGTTCGCACGTAAGTGTGATTTGTCAACAGACCCGGTTTTTTCTGAAAAACCTGGCAAATCTTAAAGAATGAGACTCATGTATGCTTTGTTATATTTTATTGCAGCAGGGCATACATGGGTCTTTTTTATGTAACAAAAGAATGCCGGAAAGAATTTTTTCAGCAAGGCGGGCGACAATGAATCTCCGGGTTATGGGAAATAAAAAAAGAAAGTGAGAAGAAAAATGGAAAATCTGGTAAACAGTTCACCGCTGATCTTTGTGTTAGTTTTTCTTGTGATCGGCTTTGTGTTCCTGATGAAGGGTGCGGATTTCTTTGTAGAAGGAAGCTCCAGTATCGCAAAAAGGCTGAAGGTGCCGCCGATCATCATCGGCCTTACTATTGTGGCAATGGGAACATCACTGCCGGAAACTGCGGTCAGCGTTACAGCGTCACTGGTCAATAACAATGAGCTTGCGGTCAGCAATGTGGTAGGTTCCAATATTTTTAACCTGATGGTGGTTGTTGGAGTCTGTTCCATCCTGACACCGATCCTGGTACAGAAGGAAACCATCCGGAGGGATATTCCGTTTTCTATGATCTGTGCGCTCCTTCTTCTGGGGCTTGGGATCCTGGCAGTGGGAGATACGATCGGAATGAGACTTGGCCATCTGGATGGAATCATCCTGCTGGGATTTTTTGCAGGCTATATTGTGGTAATGATCCAAAGTGCCATGAAGGCCAGGGCAGCAGGAAAAAATGTGGACATGGAAGGAATGGAAGAGCTGGAAGAAGAAATCGGCATCCTTTCCTGGCCGAAGAGTATCCTCTTTATTGTGGGAGGCGCACTTGCCATTGCCTTTGGCGGAGATCTTACTGTAGATGCTGCCAGCCGCATTGCCATTGATCTTGGAATGAGCCAGACACTGGTGGGACTGACCATTGTTTCCATCGGAACTTCCCTTCCGGAGCTGGTGACTTCCGTGGTTGCAGCCAGAAAGAACGAAGTGGATATGGCTGTGGGAAATGCGGTAGGCTCCAATATTTTTAATATCCTGATGGTTCTCGGAGTTGCATCTGCCATCAATCCGGTGGCATTGATCCGGGAAAATATTATTGATATTGTCATACTTATCGTGTTCTCGCTGATCGTGTGGATCTATGCGGCCACAAAGCAGAGGATCAGCCGGAAAGAGGGAATTTCCATGGTGTGTATGTACCTGATCTATGCGGGGTATATTATCTGGAGATAGCTGCTGTGGGCATGCAGCTGGTCCGACGTGGATAATAGTATCGGATAGGGTTTATACCAATGCAAAATTTATAAGAAAAGCTCCAACTGTATCAATTTCGGGATACAGTTGGAGCTTTTCTGCAATTATGCTCATTTGCACTCAGAAGAGAAAGCTTTTTTTGAAGATTCTTCTGAAGCGTTCTTCTGATGCGGGGTCATATCATCGCTGTCCGTCATCAGATATTTCCGGACGGCAAAAAGAATGGCGATACCGATGATCCCGATCAGTGTCTGTACAGGATCGAGATGTTCCACGACCATCTGCCTTGCTGTTGCAAAAAGCAGGACCTCGACAACAGTCTGGGCGGAATGGCGGCAGAGCATTTTTACAAACTCCACACCGACTACAAGGGACAGTGCCTGTGACAGGAAACTGGTAAAAAAGCTGGTGTCCATATCCATGACGGAGGTACCGGCAGTTGTAAGGATCAGACGCAGTCCGGACAGTGCGATCACGATAATGATCACGATGGATAACGCGATTTCTGTGTAACGGGCTGTGTTGTATATCAGTTCGTTAAAATGCTTGCGGATATTGTGGTTAACGGCGGTTCTGTCTTTCATGGGAAGTTATCCTTTCTTTTTTGCAGAAGCGGGATGATCAATAAAGCGGGTTGCAAAATAGCCGAATACGCAGGTGATGACCACCATACATGGCAAAAACAGCCAGAAGCGCTGCTGGCTCATGGTGTTGAACCATGGCGCATTGGCCTGCAGGATCATAATGATGGGCATATGCCACAGATAGATCCCGTACTGGTTCCGGGCTACGAAGTACAGCGGACGCAGAAACCTGAAATCCATTTCCGGCAGGAGGGAGAATCCCACAAGCAGTATACTGAGCAGGATCGCCAGGATGGAATGTGCCGGATAACCGGAGGAAGCAGTGCCATAAAGCCCGTGACTGTGATAATAAAAGATCCATACCAGGATCAGTGCGGTGCTTGCAATAGAAACCGGAAGTCCAAGCTTCAGCCGGTAATCCTGCATACGATCTCCGGTCTGCTTCCAGAAAGCGGCAGCAGCCATTCCCAGCACGAAATTATCCAGCGCAGAGAATACCTGACGCTCGTATACAAAATATACAGAGTTATCCGAAATCCCGGAATTGTGGAGATAGCGGACAACTGCGAACCGGCAGATAACAGTGAAAACAATGGACACAATGGCAGAGACGAGCCAGTTTTTCCGGACTGCCTTATAAAGGAACGGGGCAATCAGATAAAACTGAAAGATCACGCCCATCGTCCACAGCGCACCATTGATGGAACCATGAGTCACCGGGGAAAAGTTCTCCGTAAAAGTATAATACGCCAGGATATGCCGAAGTCCCTCATTGCTGAACATCTGCGTAGACATAAAGATCAGAAGGACCGTGATACATACATAATACTGGGGCATAATGCGGATGCAGCGCTTTTTCATAAAAAGCCCGCCAGCCGGGGAGACAGCCTCGCGCCTCCGAAGAAGAAAGGGAAAGATAGATCCCATATCCGCTTAACAGGAAAAACAGTGTAACTCCTACTTCACCTCCAAGAGTCAGAAGTGTGTGGATGGCTGTATGCGACTGCCATGGCTGCCCGGACAGAACGTAGCAGTGATACAGCATAATGTAGAGGATCGCCCCCGCACGGAGCAGATCGATATTTTTGATACGCTTCATAAATAAATCCTTTCCTGAAAAAAATAAGTCTGCCCCATGACTGAAACGGGCAGACAGAGATAGGTTTAGTATAGCATGAACGTGGGAGATTGGAAAGCTGTCGGAGGGAACCGTAACGAAAAATTTATTATTGCAGAATGATGTCATTGCACTGATTGACGACGCCGGAGAGACTGTAGTAGAATACAAGTATAGCAGCTGGGGAAAAATCTGTCAGAGATAAACTGGATCACTGCCGCTTCCGCAGGACTTGGAACCGCTATGGGATTTTTGGGAATTGGTGGTTCGACAACAGGTGCAGTTGTAAGTGGTGTTACTTCGTTTGTAAGTGATTATTATGAAAATAGAGATTTTACAAGTGCGGTTATAAATGGTGCGGTAAGTGCGGGAATATCATTATTTTGGAGTGCTGTAGATAATATAGGACCAAAGCAAAATCAAAAAGGATATTTGAAATATATGAGAAAAGATTACCATGACGCAAATCGAAGAATTTCAAATATGAACCTTTCATTCGCAGAGGCATTACCGCTACGAAGGGCAGTTAATGAAGAAAAAAATGAAAAAATGAGGCAATTAACAGTAACGCGAATAAATGCTTATTCTAGAGATTATTAGAGTAATAGGAAGGTTAATTCTAATATTGCAATACGAAAGTATGGGAGAGTTATTGGCGGGGGATGTGAGTATACTCCGGGAAAAGGAACGCGGTATATGAAGTGTTATAAGTATTTAGGAAAGTTATATTGGGTTTATGTATAAGTTTTGTATGTAAAAATATATGGGAAATGTATTTGACGACTAGGGGGGGGGGATCATAATAAACCGAAAAAGAAAAAATAATATACCTGAAAAAATTTTGTTATTTTGTATTTTATTTTTGTCATATCGTTGGATTTTTGAAGATGATAGATTCACATTTGCAGTAGCCGGTTTGGGATATATGGCATTGACTGGATGGGTATTCAGATTTGGCGGAAGAGCGGATCAGGATATTTCTTCGGAAAGTGTAGATGAAAATCCTCTATATGTTTATGGGATGATGAGAAAAAATCGAAAATGGTTTTCCGGAATCAGAGGTTGTTTTCTGTTTCAAATGTTGCTTTTGACAGATGTTTTTTTTGCAGCAGTATATTCCTGTTGGAAATGTTGGACGAATAGCAGTGGGAATGATGCGATTGAAAAAGCGTTATTATCACTGCATATTTTAATGATAGTGGGGTATGTTGAATTTCTGAAGCATAGTGTTAGGATTCATGCAAGAAGCTACATGTATATAGAGAATAAAAAAGGAATCTGGATGCCATTCAGTTTTATCTGTTACAAATACGAGAAGTTAATAGATATCAAAATAACTTTTCCAGAAGAGGTCGAAGAGCGAAACGTTGTATTTGAAAAGGAGCTTTTACATAACCAGTACCAAAAAAAGTCAGAATATGAACTGGACGAAAAAGGAAAAGTAAGTTTTTTCAAGAAAAATAGAAATAATCAGGTGAATATCTGGGCGCTTATAGATATTACAGATATGGATAGAAATGATGTTTTGTTGTTAAATGATAAATTTGCAGAGTTCTGGATCAATGAGATGAGCAGAGAAGAAAAAAAGAATGATATTCGTTTTACATTTGTAATCCAGGTAGATGAAATAAATGATTACCTGCAGGAAACTTTTTATGAAAGCGGGGGAATCTTTATGGATAAGCACAGAAGCCGGCTGCCTGTATTATATGTACGCAAACACGATATCCTGAAAGTAAAATGGGCTGATAATAATTCAAGATATACGAATATCAATAAGGAAATGAGAAAAGAGTTAAAGAAAATATATGATGATTCGGAGATAGAATCCATTAATAGCTGAAGAAAGGAATCATATGGCGAATCTGATATTGAGCATTTTCGAAAGAGTTATAACAATATTAATGTTTATTGCATTGGCGGTTGCTCTCGTATGCAAGAAAAAATCTAAAAAGGTACCGCTTTTTATAATCAGACCAATTTTTTTGGTTGGCTTGTTATTTATCATGTTTCAGGCAGTATTTGTGCAGCGAAATTTTACCTCGCTGGATAAAGCGATTCGGGCATATGATGTTAAGGCGAAGCCAATAGCAACCTTGCAGGATGAGAAATCTACATATGTTATCATGGATGAAGATGGATCTATTGAAGGAAGAATTTTTCCAAAAAATGGAAAGAAATGGAAATTGCCGGATTCAGCATTTTTCAGAAAAAGTATGAGCTATCCTTCAGAAGATGCCAATATTGATATGAGATCAATAGAAATACATGGAGTATGGTATATTGTAATACTCCCACATTATCTTATGGGGGAGAATTCTATAGATGAGGTTCACGATTCGGCTGGAACAGAATTTTTAAAAGCGGAATATGAGAATATAACGGTATATTATGGATATCTGAAAACGAAACCAGACGATTACTGGATTTCTGTAGATGGAGATAAAGTAGAGATCAATCTGTGAAGCGTCAAGATTGTAGGAAAAAGAGGACATAAAAATGAATATTTCACTATCTAACTGGTGGTCGTGGGGAATCTTATTGCTGTTGCTCATGATAGTGGCAGTTGTGGATTCCAGGAAAAGAATCCCACGAAAAATATCCATATTTATACTGGTTCCGCTTTTGTCTGTGGTCATCATATTTATGATGTCCGAAAATAACAAAGAGGCTGAACAAAGTTTCCATACACTTGAGGAAGCAGTAACAGCCTATGATGATCGGTCAGATGTCGTGGCGACATTACGAGGAAAAACTTCAGCATTGGTTATTATGGATGATGGAGATGTGATGGACTCACAGATTTTTGAAAAAACAGAAAGCGGCTGGAAACTTCCGGAAGATTCAGAGTTTCAGGACACAAAGCGTTTTACAGGAGACAGGATTATAGTAGACGTATCTACCGTAGCAGTTGATGGGGAATGGTATGTTGTGGTGTCACCATATCCGGGAATAAAATCTCCCATAACGAATGTATACGATTCGGAAGGAACAGAATTTTCCGAAGCAAAAGGAAGCGAAAACGTTTACTATGGATATCTGAAAAAATACCCAGAGGACTACTGGGTTTCTGCAAATGGACAGAAGATGGTTCCAATCGGGTTTTTGAAGGATTGGGTCAGAACTGGATGGAAAATAATAAGTAGTCATTAAAATAATAGATATCATAAAACAAAAGATTATTGGATTTCTATAAATGGGGAGAAGATATCGCTTGAGTGAAAAAAACAAAACGTTTTTTTCTAATAACATTACTTCTGACACCAGCTTGCTACCAGATCATGCCGGAGATCAGAATGGCATTAGTATTGGCGGCAATGGGAGAAGCTGTATTATCGGCAGATAGAATTTGGGCAAGAAATGAAAGTTTTCCTTTTGCAAATTTATATGATGACAGGAATCCTCTGTATGTACGAAAAATGTTGAAAAATAGGAAATGGTTTTCCGGAATAAATGGATATTTTGTAGTACAGATTTTGCTTTTGAGTTATGTTCTTGTGATGACAGCAGGGTTCATTTCTGATCATATAATACATAGAAGATATCAGGAAATCAGACTGGAATTTTTCTGGATTTACTGGGGAATAATAATGAGTCTTGGTGTAGTGGAGGCATATTATATCCATATTTATAAGAAAAGTTTCTGCTATCCGAGAAATAAAAAAGGTATCTGGATGCCATTCAGCTTTATCGGATATGAAATGCAGGGACTGGCAGGAAGGATACTGCCTGATCCAACAGAAGAAACGGAGAAAAAATCAGCCTCTGGTGTTTGAAGAATGTCTTTTTAAAAGCGGATATGCTAAAAAAGCAAATTATATATTAAAAGAGAATGATCAAATCTGTTTTTATCAGAAAAGAAAAAATCAACAGGTAAACTTATGGGCGATCATTGATATAGCAGATATGGAGAAAATGCATATCCAGCTTCTGAATGATGTATTTGAGATTTTCTGGTGTAATGAGCTGACCAGAGAAGAAAAAAAGAAAGATGTACGTTTTACCTTTGTAATCCAGACTGAGAGAATCAATGATGCTATAGGCAGGATTTTTTATGACGGGTCAGGAATACGAATGTATAAACATCGAAGTCGTATGGCTGTTTTGTATGAGAAAAAACATGACATCATAAAAATAAAATGTACGGACCGTAAGTCCAGATATAAAAATATTTATAGAGAAATGAGAGAAGAACTGAAGCGGGTGATCGGAAGACGGGATATAGATCTGTAGACTGTATGCAAAGGGAATGTGAAAAAAATATGCTGATCAAAGTGATAGAACCAATTGTATATCTGATAATTATTGTTAATCTGGTGATCGCTATTTCTTATAAAAGAAAATCAAAAAAGACACCAGTTAAGGTTGTTGTACCAATTGTTATATTAGGAATCGGACTCTTTGTGTGTGATACAATATATACTCACCGAAGTTTCAGTTCTGTAGAGAAAGCTGTAGAAGCATATGGTGATAATGCTGAGATTATCCGTATTCTCCAGGGAGAAAATTCTACATATGTTATCATGGATAATGAAGGAACAGTAGAGGGGAAGATCTTTCCGGAAAGTTCTGGAAAATGGAAATTGCCAGATTCTATATTTTATGGTACAGGCAGAGAGTATCAAGATGTAAAGATAAATGTCGATATGTCAACGATAGAAATCAATGGGGAATGGTATGTACTGGTAGCACCGAATGATGATAATTATGTAATAGCCGATGTGAAGGATTCTGTAGGAACAGAATTTCTGGAAGCAGAAAATAACAAAAATGAAAAGATATGTTATGGATACATGGAACACAAACCGAAAGATTACTGGATTTCTGTAAATGGAGAGAAGATATCACTTGATTAAAAGAATATGTATTGGAAAAGAAAGAGACAATTATACAGAAAAATGATCGACATGTTGAGCAAGTCAATTTATTTGTGCGTATATGCCCTGGTATTTGGAGGATTACTGAACTCTTTTTATTTCTATTTGGCGCCGGTAGGTGTAATGGAAATTTTGGCAGTTCTGGTAAGCCTGATGATCTCAAATATTCTATTTATTCCTACGGTTATTATACCGTCAAGATGGAAAACCCCTTATAATGTGCCGGATAGTTATAACTGTCAGAATCCATTTTATGTACACGGTATGTTAAATGACAAAAAGGAATCGAAATATGCTCTTCCTATCAGGAAAAACGGAAAGTTAAAAAGTTTTTTGTTTTTGCGAAAAATAATGATTCTGTGGCTGGGAGTGTATTTTACATATCTGGGGATGCAGTATGTAAATCCAGGTATAAATAGTACAGTGATAGAAATCCTTCTGAATATCTCGCTGGCTTTTATGATCATGGCAAGATCATGCATGTGGATATTTTATGTGAAATTTTATAAAAAGAATTATAAATACCCAACAGATAAAGAAGGAAATTGGGCGCCATTCAGTTTTCTGTGCCAGAATATCAATATGTATTATGAAAATCCGGTGTGTTACAGGGATTTACAGATACATTCTGATGTAATGGAAAAAGATTTTGGAATTTATCAATATATAAATACGTATAAAGCTCCTCGAAATGGAAAAACTTTTTTCTACAGATATGACAAAACAGATGAGATACATATTTTGGCATATGTAAAAACAGATTTGTTTCAGGAAGCGGATATCGGAAAATTAAATAAAGCTTTTGTAGAATTTTGGAAACAGTATATTACAACGAAAGAGGAAAAAAAGGAAATATATTTTTCCTTTGTGCTGGAAGTAGAAGATGATAATCGTGTTCTGAAGAGCATTGTACGGAATAATTCAGGGATAATGATGTATAAAAGACGATACCGTCTTGGAGCGGTATATAACCGTTATTATAATCGCTTGGAAATCCTTCCGTTATATAGATATTCGAGATGTAAAAAACAATATGAGAAAATGAAAAAAGATCTGTTGGATTGTCTGGGAATATCGGATGTTGTACAGGCCTGATGACTAGGGGGGATCATAATAAACCGAAAAAGAAAAAATAATATACTTGGAAAAATTTTGTTATTTTGTATTTTATTTTTGTCATATCGTTGGATTTTTGAAGATGATAGATTCACATTTGGAGTAGCCTTTTGGGGATATTTGGCATTGACTGGATGGGTATTCAGATGTGGCGAAACACCGGATCAGGATATTTCTTCGGAAAGTGTAGATGAAAATCCTCTATATGTTTATGGGATGATGAGAAAAAATCGAAAATGGCTTTCCGGAATCAGAGGGTGTTTTCTGTTTCAAATGTTGCTTTTGACAGATGTTTTTTTTGCAGCAGTATATTCCTGTTGGAAATGTTGGACGAATAGCAGTGGGAATGATGCGATTGAAAAAGCGTTATTACCACTGTATATTTTAATGACAGCGGGGTATGTTCAATTTTTGAAGCATAGTGCTAGGATTCATGCAAGAAGCTACAGGTATATAGAGAATAAAAAAGAAATCTGGATGCCATTCAGTTTTATTTGTTACAAATATGAGAAGTTAATAGATATCAAAATAACTTTTCCAGAAGAGGTCGAAGAACGAAACGTTGTATTTGAAAAAGGGCTTTTACATAACCAGTACCAAAAAGTCAGAATATGAACTGGACGAAAAAGGAAAAGTAAGTTTTTCAAGAAAAATAGAAATAATCAGGTGAATATCTGGGCGCTTATAGATATTACAGATATGGATAGAAATGATGTTTTGTTGTTAAATGATAAATTTGCAGAGTTCTGGATCAATGAGATGAGCAGAGAAGAAAAAAAGAAGGATATTCGTTTTACATTTGTAATCCAGGTAGATGAAATGAATGATTATCTGCAGGAAATTTTTTATGAAAGCCAGGGAATCTTTATGGATAAGCACAGAAGCCGGCTGCCTGTATTATATATACGCAAACACGATATCCTGAAAGTAAAATGGGCTGATAATGATTCAAAATATATAAGTATCAATAAGGAAATGAGAAAAGAGTTAAAGAAAATATATGATGATTCGGAGATAGAATCCATTAATAGCTGAAGAAAGGAATCATATGGCGAATCTGATATCCTTAGAAGTCCATTACCTTTAGGTGATGGGTAGTTCACTCGGTCACAACCGAGTCAGCCATGACCGAATAAAAAATATGTACATATCTACTTCTCAAACCTGCAAAGTGCCTTCTGTTGTGCTCCATAAATGGAGTGATTTCCGTTGATCAGATAAGCGAGGATGCATACCAGGATGAGGGGAAGGGTATTTCGGGTGCCGAAAACTTCCAGGCCGATGAGGATCGGGGCGATGAGGGTGTTGGTGGCGCTGCCGAATACTGCGGCGTAGCCAAGTGCCCCACAGATCATCGGAGGGATCCCGAGGATGGAACCTAAGACGACTCCAAGGGAAGCGCCGATGGAGAATAGTGGTGTCACTTCGCCGCCCTGAAAACCGATGGCAAGTGTAAATACAGTAAACAGAAGCTTCAGAATCCAGTCATATCCGTAGATCGTTTCTCCGGCAAAGGAAGCGGAGATGAGATTGGTTCCAAGACCTGTGTAGCGTCCGCCGTGGATCACAAACAGCAGAGCTGCCAGTGGAATGGCCATGACACCGATGCGGATCAGCGGATTTGAGATTTTTTCCCCGAATAATTTCTTTGCTTTCTGAAGAAGTACGGAAAAGCATCGTCCGGCGAGACCAAAGGCAAGTCCGAGAGCAATGAGAGAGATCATGCTTCGGAGATCGGTCACAGTCCAGGTGTCCTGGATATCCACAGCAAATTTTTCCAGTCCCAGGAAATGAGAAGTGAAGGAGGCTGTATATGCGGCGATAAGTGCCGGCAGCAGCGCATCGTACTCAAGATATCCGGCAACGATCACCTCCATGGCAAAAAATACAGCGGCTAATGGCGTCTGGAACAGACCGCCAAAACCGGCAGCCATACCGGTGATCAGCATGACAGGCTTATTTTCCCGGATATGCAGCCTGCGTCCGGCCTCGTGGGGAGTGTAGCACCGATCTGCACGGCAACACCTTCACGGCCGGCACTTCCTCCGAAGAGATGAGTGATCCAGGTGCCGATCATTACCAGAGGGACAAGAACCAGAGGAATCTGGTCTCTTTTTTTCTGCCCGGTTTCGAAGATCAGGGACATGCCATTTAAGCTTAAGGTGCTGAAATGATGATACATCCACACAATAAGAAGTCCGGACAGAGGCAGGAAAGGCAGCAGATATTGCCAGTATGCGGTGCGAAGATCAGAGATCGCCAGCAGGCCCCGGCCGAAGATAGTATCTACGATCCCGACGCAGATTCCCACGACCACTGCAAGGACAGCGTATTTCAGCTGCAGGATCCGATGTTCTTTTTGGATAGTTTCTTTTGTCATAGTAACTCCTTTCAATCTCCCCGTTTTGAAAAATCCATCAAAAAAAGCTGATAACCCCGTGCATTGCACAAAAGTCATCAGCTCATTGGCGGTTTCGATAAAGATCGGGGGAGAACTTCATTCCCTTTCTGCCTGAGAGTATAGCATCCGAGGCTGATATCGTCAATAGTCAGACGGAAATCCGGAGTATCTTATTTGTTACAGGTGTGCTATGATTAAACAAATCGGCAGGTTACGGGTGAAGCAGTAAAGCGTAATGTGCTGCGACTAAGACCTGGACATATGAGAATGTAAAAATAACGGAGGAGACATCATGGAAGAACCAAGAATTGACAAAACAGTCTATACAGGAAGACCGGAGAACACCGAGGGCCGTCTGGAGAAGGAAATCGCAGTGTACGATTTTCTGGATAGTCTTGGGATTGAATATAAAAGAGCAGATCATGAAGCACTGATGACCATGGAGGCCTGCGAGGCAGTGGATCAGCTTCTGGGAGCGCAGATATGCAAAAATCTTTTTCTCTGCAACCGACAGAAAACGGATTTCTATCTGCTGCTGATGCCGGGAGAGAAGCCATTTAAAACAAAATTTCTGTCCAAACAGATCGGAACAGCCAGACTTTCCTTTGCAGACGGAGAGCAGATGGAGGAATATCTGAACATTACCCCGGGGTCCTTAAGTCTGATGGGACTGATCTTTGATAAAGAAAAGAAGGTACACCTGGTGATCGATAAAGAAGTCCTGGATGAAGAATATTTCGGATGCCATCCGTGTATCAATACTTCCACTCTGTTGATGAAGACCAGTGATGTAAAAGAAAAAATCCTGCCGGCGCTGGGCCACGAATATCAGGTGGTCGAGCTGCCGACAGAATAGAAAATCAACGTATGGGTGTAAAGTCCTTTTTGTTGGACTCTGCTATGATGTAATGGGGGCGCTGCTTGACCTCCATATAGGTTTTGGCTATGTATTGTCCCATGATACCCAGGCAGAAAAGCTGCAGGCCGCCGATGAAGATGATGACACAGATGGTGGAAGCCCAGCCTGGGACCGGATCATCGAAGATCAGCTTTCGGACGATGATGGCTACCAGGACCAGAAAGGAAAAACCGGTCATGGTCGTTCCGAACCAGGAGGCGATGGTCAGCGGTACCTGAGAAAAATTGATGATGCCGCTGACGGCGTATTTAAACAGCTTCCAGAAGTTCCATTTGGTCTCACCGGCTACGCGTTCGATATTTTTGTAGGGGAGCCAGCAGGTGCGGAAACCGATCCAGCCGAAGATTCCCTTGGAGAAGCGGTTGTACTCACTCATGGAGACGATGGCATCCACCATACTGCGCTTCATCAGACGGAAGTCTCTGGCGCCGTCCACAATATCTGCATCCGAGATCTTATTGATCAGCTGATAAAATTTCCGGGCAAAAAAGCTCCGGATAGGTGGCTCTCCGTCACGGCTGACACGTCTGGTGGCAACGCTGTCATATTCTCCGGATTCCAGCTTCTCCAGCATTTCCGGGAGAAGGGACGGCGGATCCTGAAGATCAGCGTCCATTACTGCTACATAATCGCCGCCGGCATTGCAGAAGCCTGCATACATGGCAGCTTCCTTTCCGAAGTTTCTGGAAAAAGAAAGATAGATCACATGAGGATCCTTTTCGGAAAGCTCTTTTAAAATCTCAAGGGTTCTGTCTCTGGAACCGTCATTCACAAAGATCAGTTCATAATCACAGTTCATTTGCCTGAGGACAGAAGTGGCTTCCGGGTAAAAAAGCGGAAGGGATTCTTCCTCATTGAAGCATGGTATAATTAAAGAAATCATTTTTGGCCTCGTTTTCCAGATCATAAAAAATGATCATTTTGGCGGATATCTGTAGTCCGCCCTGGTTTCAGGTTGCTTTTGGATGGGTACTATCATATCATATTTGTCCGGAATCGGCTATAAAACAGGGGATTTTTTTCTTGCACCGCTGTTTTTTTGTGATAAACTGTAAAAAAGACAGAAAAAAAGATAAACAAGAGGTGTGATATGCTGGAAAAATTTAACAGCTTTATGGAGAAATGGATGGCTTTTGTGACGCCGGCCTGTCTGCTTACGGGGGTACTGTTTCCGGATATTGCAAAGCATGGCGTGCCCTATGTGACGTATGCTTTTGCATTTATGACCTTTATCGGTGCGCTGAAATCCAGGTTCCGTGATGTAGCAGATGTGTTTAAGCGGCCGCTTCCGCTGATCCTGATGCTGCTGATCCTTCATGTGCTGGGACCGGTGGCCGCCTGCGGTCTGGGACATCTTCTGTTCCCGGGCAATATGAATTATATCACAGGAATGGTGCTGGAATTTTCCGTACCTGCAGCGGTGATCAGTCTGATGTGGGTATCCATTTATAATGGAAACAGTCCACTGTCACTTTCGCTGGTTGTGATCGATACGATCCTGGCTCCCTTTCTGATCCCGGCAGTATTGAAGCTCCTGGTGGGCTCCAGCGTAAAAATGGATACTGTGGGAATGATGAAGGAGCTGGTTTTCATGATCGCTCTGCCGGCAGTCCTTGCCATGTGCCTTAATGAAGTCAGCCATGGAAAGGTTATGGAGACCTGGCCGAAAAAGCTGGCGCCTTTTTCAAAAATGTGCCTGATCTTTGTGGTAACCTCCAATTCCTCCAAGGTTTCTCCTTATATGAAGCATCTTAACGGAGAACGGCTGGAGGTAGCAGCAGCGATCCTGGTCCTGGCAGCAGGGGGATATGCCATTGGCTGGATCATTGCCATTCTTACAAGGCAGAATAAAGCGGCAACGGTTTCCATGATCTATGGTTCCGGAATGCGGAACATCAGCGCCGGTGCGGTGATCGCAGGAGCGTATTTTCCGGCGGAAACATTATTTCCGGTTATGATCGGAACGTTATTTCAGCAGATCCTGGCGGCTTTTTACGGAAGTATGATGCGCCGGGTCCAGACCGGACAGCAGGAAAGGGAGAAGGAGCATGGAGTTTCAGCATGAATTGATCATTCCCAATGAGGGATTTCCTTTTAAGCTTTTTCTTTTTGAAGGAAGAAACGGAAATTATGTAAGGGAAAAACACTGGCATACTTCGATCGAGATCTTTGCGGTGATGGAGGGGAGCCTTTATTTCTATATCGATGAGAAAGAGTATCCTCTGAAGGCAGGGAGTTTCTGATCATTAATTCCAATGAAGTACATTCTATTCAGGCGCCAGTACGTAATGAGACCATCGTACTGCAGATCCCGCTGAAGCAGTTTTCGGATTATTTTACCGCTCAGAGATTTATCCGTTTTCGGAGCAGAAACGAAGAGTCTGAGGAAACAGACAGGCGGATGGTTTCTCTGATCCGGGAGATGTATCGGGTGTACGTATCCGGGGAAACGGGGTACGAATTCCGTATCAGGGCAGTGTTCTATGAAGTCCTTTATCTTATGGTTTCTGCATACAGGGAAACAGAGGTGGAGGAGAATGCGCTGAAGATCAGCCGCAGATTGGATGCTTTGTCAAAAATAACCACTTATATGCGGGAGCATTACAAGGAGGATCTCAGGCTTTCCGGACTTGCAGCCATGTTCGGATATTCCGATGCATATCTGTCAAGGATGTTCCGGAAATATGCGAAGGTCAATTTTAAGACATATTTACAGGATATCCGCATGGCATACGCCTATAAGGAGCTTTTGCATACAGATCATACCATCAGCTCTATCGCACTTGACAACGGGTTTGCAAGCAGCAGGGCTTTTTCCAGGGAATTTGTAAAGCGTTACGGGATCCTGCCGGGAAGAGTGGAGCGTCAGAATCATAAAAATGTCAAAAAAGTGCTATGAATGAGTCAAGAAAAGCGGCGAAAAGCATACCATGATGTGGTATGCTTTTTTCAGTTCAAAACGAAGATACAGAGAAGCTGTGAAACAGTAATTTTGTAAGGAGGGTTAAATCGTGAAAATTCAGAAAGTAACAGATCCGGCTTTCCGCAGATACGGAAAGGTTCTGGAGGGATACAATTTCGGTCCGCTTCTGAAGGAGATGAAGCATACACCGGTTCCGGAGGATGTGGTATATGTTCCGTCAGCAGAGGAGCTGGAAGCTCTCGATGTGGAAAAAGAGCTGAAAAACAGAGCGTTTGGTGGATTACCTGTCCAGATCGGATATTGCAATAGGGACGTGGAGATGCATACTGCGGTATGTTAAATGCAAGCTACAACTTAAAGCTTCGCAATGTAAAGGCATATATTCCGGAATATCCCGTTGGAACCGCAGCAGAATGTGCGGATATGATCCATGATTTTGTACCGATCGCAAGAGCTGTTATCGGACTTAACAACTTAAAGATCATCAGCTTCGGGCCAAGACCGCTGAACTTCCTTGCATGTAACGCACCGATCCAGCAGCTTTACAATATCGGAGTAGAGATTGAAGAAAACTCAGAGCTTGACCTGTTTGAAGCATATAACAAACATGCCGGAGACGAAAGAATTCCGGCAATTGTAAAAAGAAATGGAAGAAGAACTGGGAGCTGGTAACAAGAAACCGGAAATCTTTCAAAA